>Ga0222712_10000034_pt1 | contig 179794 bp, 170 predicted proteins | sample C33_657DmetaG_FD_165043 | JGI IMG/M metagenome (GOLD analysis project Ga0222712, IMG submission 165043) | Estuarine water microbial communities from San Francisco Bay, California, United States - C33_657D | ecosystem: Environmental > Aquatic > Marine > Unclassified | place: USA: California...
GTTGGAGTTCTCCATATCCATGATTTGCTTAGGTTAAAAGTCCTATGATTTGTTTGATGTTTGATTATAGGTTACATAATATACATTATCATAACTATCAATATTAATGATGATATTTCAACGATACCTATTAAAAACTTGGTTTTACCCCTTAATGGGCGCTGTGGTTTTTTATGGCGCTTTAATAGTCACCAACGAAGCCATGGCTCTTTCGAAAGAAGTATTTATTCAGGGTGCTTCTATTCTCTGGTTGGCCCTTTTACTCTTATCTTCTCTACCCGAACTACTGTCCATTATCTTACCTATAGCATCCCTTATAGCTGGATTGGTCGGAACTCAATCACTTTCAGTTAATTCAGAGGTTGTCGCTGCTCAAGGCGTGGGGGTCGGGTATCAAAACTGGATCAAGTCCTGGGCTATTTTTGCCACTCTAGTTCTTGGAGTGGGTTTATTAAATTCTCACTACCTAACGCCTTGGTCAAATTCAAAACAACAGATTTTTAGGGATTCAATGTCTGAAACCCTTAAAACGAGGATAGTTAAACCCGGCGGTCTGCCTTGGAGTCCTCCAACTAATCCCAACATGACAATTTGGAGTGATTTCAAGGGAAATACTCATATCGTAGAAGTCCGTCCAAATGAAGTTCAGCACATGATTGGCCAAGACATAAAATACACCTTTATCAATAACTATGACGGTTCTTCCAATGCTTCCATTGACCTTAAAAATCTTAACGGAGCTCTTTACCAACAAACCAACGATTCCATTATTCTTGTCGACCAAAAGGAACAGACTTTAATGTTCCAGGTTCCACCCCCAAAGAGAATCTGGAAGTCTACCCCTCTTCGTACCGTAACCACCTCATCTCTTTATGAATTGAAATCTTCGTCGCTAGAAACCGTTCAGAATTCTAAGATTCGAGACATCGAATTATCAAGACGATGGTCCCTACCGTTTGCCTCGGTGGCATTCCTTTTACTTGGCATATCAATAGGATTCCGTCACCCTCGGTTCAAAAAGTCTAGCAGTGCTATCACGGCTCTTCTTTCGGTTTTGGTCTATTACTTCCTGTACCGCTATATGGAAAATCTCTACTCAGTTGCCGATAATCTATCTTCGTTGATTTTGTATGCAACGTTAATCCTAGCATTCGTCATTGCTAGCTATGCTTTCTACGTAAGCCTTAGACCCATTCAATCAAAGAAGACATTACTGAAAACACCATTAATGAGGTTCAACAAATCTAAAGACGGGCTAATAGGATTTCGTAAGCGTCTGGATTCCTTGATGGAATCAGGGCGTAGTCAGTTTTATGGAACGAACCGAACTCTAGTTAAGTATTTCAGTTCCTCCCTCCTTAAAAACTGGCTTGTTGTGACATTATCTATTCTGTTGATACATCTTGTGATTACGTTTTCAAATCTCGCCAACGATATCATTAAAAACAATCAATCATTTTTACTTTTCTTCAAGTACTGGATAATCTCTCTGCCCGAGTTTTTGACGATTGTCGGTCCTATTATTTTTCTCGCTTCTGCAGCGTTAACCCTAACTGAAAAATCAATATCAAGAGAGTGGGTAGCCCTTAAATCAAGCGGGGTGAATCTTTTCGATTTAATGAAGTTTGCTTACCCTGCCCTGTCTATCCTGCTAGGAATGTCTTTACTCTTTTCTCTATGGGTAGGTCCAGCAACGATTACTACGGGTGACCGTCTATACCGACAAATACTTGGCCGTACTCCCATTTCAACTCAACCACCAAACGATAGCTGGGTTACCCTCAAGACGGAAATATCAAAACCAACCACTCTTTGGTTCGCGTCACCTCAACAAGGTCTTCGTTGGGGATTTCCTCTTTCAAATTACTTGGAGTCAGATCCAATTATCAAATTCAATGAGCGCAATGGATACAGCACCGTTTTTGATTGGAATGGGCAACGACGCGAAAATCCAAATTCATGGGACGTCTATTTCCCTAGTAAAGCTTTAAGGACGATTTCATCACCCGCCACAACCTCGACAATTGACCTAGTGTCATGGGCCCTGCTCTCTAATGACCCTGAGCGCAACTATGAACTCATCAATCGTCTACTCGGCTGGCTTCTCGGCCCTCTTCTACTATTTGCATTCCTTTCTTACAGTTTACCGGATCCAAAACAGGGTAGAACTCGTGCTCTAGGCACTATTCTTTTTTCAAGTTTATTATTTTTTGGGATCAACTCTATTATCGTCGGAGCTACCCAGACGGGAGAGATACCAGTTTGGTGGGGAACCCTGGCGCCTCTAGTATTCTTATTTGCCATTGGACTCATTCGGCATAATCAAGTTCATACTTAAATCATGTTCCATTCATTTAGAAGATTCACCCAATCCTTAAGTTTTATGTTTTTTCTCTTTGCCCCTTTTTTTGATATCTTTCGATTTGATATTAGAAATAATGAATTTATTTTCCTCGGTAACCATTATTCTTTTACAACTTCAAATGGAATTTATTTAGCCCTTGGATTTATATCGTCATTATTAGTCTTTATTATCCTTAGTTATACGAAAGGGCGTGTATTTTGTGGCTGGTCATGCCCTTATGGAAGTGTCATCGAATTTTTTAACGCAATTCGAACTGTGTTCGGATCAGGTACGAATCGCGCAGTTTATGACTTTATCAAAAGATCAGACGCACACCGAATCCTAGCTCAAGTCCTTAGTGTAGTTTTTTTGCTCATAGGACCAATCATTATTGCACTGGGGCTTTCTGCTTACCTTGTAAATCCTTCGCGCATTCTCACTATCATTATGAATCCCTCAGCACTAAATAGCGAAGCAGCTCTAGGCTCATGGATACTTCTTTTTTCAGTATTGACATGGATTGTTGGGTTTATTGTACGATTTGATTTCTGTAGAATTGTGTGTATCTATGGGATGGGACAATCCATCATTTATAGCTCTAACGACCAAGATAAGACACTGAGACCCAGGTTTAACTCAGAGCTAAGTGAATGCGGGTCTTGCACAGCATGTGTTAATACATGCTTTGTTGATCTTGATCCTAGATCTGAATCTCTGTTCATCGGCTACGGCGAGGGTTGTTTCAATTGTGGCGATTGTGCAGATGTATGCTCAGTGGTCCAAAACCACAGAGGAAAAGATTCTTTAATTACATTTAGGAGTAATAAACAATGAGGCTATCTAATGACGAATGGAAGAAAAAACTTACCGCTCAACAGTACAGAGTGCTTATTGAAAAAGGGACTGATCCAAGATTTATGAGTTTCGAGTTTGGGGATGACGTAAGTATTTTATCCTGTGTAGGTTGCCAAAATCCCCTTTTTGCCGTCAGTGATAAATATGAATCCTCATCAGGTTGGCCAAGTTTTATCAGACCAGTTAACGATACCGCCTTAGAAGAAATGCCTGATTTTACCCATGGCATGAATCGTATAGAGGTAATCTGCTCAAAATGTAAGGGGCACTTAGGGCACGTATTTGATGATGGCCCTAAACCGACAGGTAAAAGGTATTGTATTAATGGAAGTATCCTGTCCAAGTAACTTCAGGTCTATTTATTAAGGGTAGCTTTTAAGTTAAGCCGGACATTTAAGCTATTAGTGGAGGCGCCGGTCGGATTCGAACCGACGTATACAGGATTTGCAGTCCCGGACCTTACCACTTGGCGACGGCGCCGATAATACAAGGAATGGAGCGGGTAATGGGATTTGAACCCACGACTTCAACCTTGGCAAGGTTGCACTCTACCACTGAGTTATACCCGCAGAAGTTTAATAATAACAGTATGCGCTCCTTAAAACTAGTTCATAGAAAAGTATCTAATTATTAGTAATCTGTGAATGATTGGAGTGCTTAGTTGACCCCTTTACCAACCCTTATCATCACCCTAGGAGACCCTTCCGGTATTGGTCCGGAAATACTGCTTAAATCACTACCGCAGTTAACTCATCGAGCAAAAATAGTAATTATTGGAAGTCGCGCTGGTGTTGAGCTGTTTTCTAAAAGCGAAAATAATGTCTATAAATGGCTATGGGGCGATCCACCCTTTTCAATCGCGAACTCAATGGAGTCATTTGGTTTTTATCTAATCGATTCTAATTCTGACAAAATGCACTCTGCTGTATGGCTTGATCCCTACCCTCTTTCATTGAATAAATTAAAATTAGGTTTACCATCCGCCAATTCTGGTAAGTCATCAATGGAAGCATTGGTCCTCGCTACGCGATTAATGAGTAGTCATAAAGCGGATGCACTCGTCACATTACCCATATCTAAAACTTCAATAATAGCCACGGGAGAGAGTTTTACTGGTCATACAGGTTATTTAATGGAAGCGACAAATTCAAAGTATACGCAAATGATATTTATGAGTCCAAAAATGAAGGTGGCTCTTCATACAGTCCATATGAGTTTAAAAAGAGTCATTGAGAGTATGGATGCAGAATCCATTTCTCAGAGTATCGAGTTTAGTGTGGGATCCTTCATCGAACTGATGGGTACTTCTAACTTTAGGATTGGCGTTGCAGCTTTAAACCCTCATGCCGGAGAAAATGGGGCTTTTGGAAATGAGGATTCACTAATAGAGGAAGCTGTCAGGGGTTCGATTGCTAAGTTCAAAAAAAACAATTATTCACTGGATGTTGAAAAGTTTGGGTCCTCGATTTACTCAAAATATAAACCACACCATCCGTGGAACCCCTACCCTCATCAGGAAATGGTAAAAAGGGAGGATGGTCTTAGGATTGAAGGTCCACTAGCTGCTGATTCAGTGTTCAAACGATCCTATGATGGTGAATTTGACCTTGTAGTTGCCATGTATCACGATCAAGGACTAATACCGATAAAATTTGCAGAACCAACTCTCGCTGTAAATGTAACTTTTGGCCTCCCGTTTGTTCGAACAAGCCCCGATCACGGGACAGGATTCGATATTGCTGGTTTAGGAATCGCCGATCATCGTAATTTTCAAGAAGCTTCGAGGCTAGCCCTTAGATTGTCCATGCGCTCAAAAGGCCTATTCGAATAGTGTTATCTCTAGTTTGAAAGATCAGTAGCATAATAAAATATTAGAGGTGTCACTTGTCATTCATAGCAGTTATATTGGCTGCCGGTAACAGCAAGAGAATGGTTTCTTCTAGGTCAAAGGTGTTGCACGAAATCCTTGGTGACTCCTCTCTCTTATGGGCTCTAAGAGCTATTCCGAAAGAAGTAAAAAATACGGTCATCGTGATCAACAAGAATCACGATGAAATAAAGCGCCTGGTTAAGGTTTGGGAAGACAAGAAACTTTTCAGTACAAGCGTTTACTTTGCCGTTCAGTCCTCGACAGTGGGTACAGCCCACGCATTGCTTTCAGCTAAACCATTAATCGACAAATTTAATGCAACCAATGTCCTTATTATGAGTGCCGATGTTCCACTAATAATGGAATCTAGCTTATCCAAACTTATAAAGAAGTGCCCATCGTTAGCCGTCGCAGATTTCATTGAACCAAATGGATATGGAAGGATTTTCTTAAAAAAAGATGGAATACATTTGGCTTCCATCGTAGAGGACCTAGATACGAATAAAATGCAATCCCGTCATCGGGTTGTGAATGGAGGTATCTATGCTCTTCCTTGTAAAAAGATTTTTCCTTTATTAAAAATGGTTAAAAATACCAACAAGCAAAAAGAATTTTATCTAACTGATGCAATCAATATACTTGCAGAAAATCAAAAGATTGAATCAGTACCTATCGACTCGCAAGAATTATTTGGATTGAATACTCGAACCGATCTTTCACTTCTTCAAAACTATGCAAAAAACAGAGTGAATAGTAGATGGTTGAAAAGCGGGGTAACTATTTTAGATCCCTCTACAACGTTCATAGGCCCTCGAGTTAAGATAGGCTCCGATGTTTTGATTGAGCCCAATGTTACTTTAATTGGGGCCGTAACCATTGGTACCGGTAGCATAATCCAAGCTGGATCACGAATTGAAGATTCCAAAATTGGAAATCACACCGTTATTAAGCCTTACACCCTCATCGATCGCTCGGTACTAACAAATCATGTTGTTGTAGGCCCCTTCGCACGTTTAAGGGAGGGCACTGAGTTATCAGATCATGTTCAAATAGGAAATTTTGTGGAAACCAAGAAGGCTAAGATATCTAAGGGCAGTAAGGCTAACCATCTTACTTACCTTGGGGATGTATCAATTGGAACTAATTCCAATATCGGAGCAGGAGTCATAACCTGCAACTATGACGGGCTCAAGAAGCACAAAACAGTTATCGGTGATAATGTATTTATTGGCAGCGATACGCAGATAATTGCCCCAATCAAAGTCGGCGATGGAACTCTTGTGGCAGCGGGTACAACCGTAACCGTGGATATTCCCTCCCACCATAAGGCTAAAAGTCGCGTTCCTCAAGTAAACCGACCCCTTAAAAAGGCGAAGAAATAGATGGTATCTTTTGTGGAATTTCTAGGGGCAAAAATCATATCTAACGTTTCGTCTTTTGGTGATTTTATTCTTGTCAGCATTAGATGTTTCAGAAGTATTTTCAAGCGGCCCTTTGATACTAATTACTTTTTGAACCAATGTTCTTTTGTAGGTGTTTCATCTGTACCTGTTGTTTTAATGACCTCTCTTTCAGTCAGCATGGTATTTGCTGTTCAATTAGCCTTTGGTTTCAAGCAATTTCAAGCTGAAGGCTTGGCGAGTCAAGTCGAGGGGCTCGCTGTTATTAGAGAATTAGCACCAGTAATTACCGGGTTAATGCTTGCTGGACGCGTTGGATCGGCAATGGCCGCTGAGATCGGTACCATGCGAATAACCGAGCAAATCGATGCCTTAGAGTGTTTAGCCACTGATCCCATTCATTATTTATTTGTGCCAAGATTCTTGGCTGCAATTTTAATGCTGCCTATGTTGACAATACTTTCAATCTATATAAGCTTTTGGGGGGGTCATTTCATATTAGTTAATCTATCATTTCAGAGTTCAGACTTTTATACATCAGAGTTCTTTAAGTTAATATCCTCTTCGGATTTACGGATTGCTCTTATCAAAGCCTTCGTATTTGGTGTAATCATCTCTCTTGTTGGTTGCTGGAAAGGCTTCAGAACCGAGGGGGGCGCAGTTGGAGTCGGCGCGGCGCCTACCAGCAGTGTTGTTACATCAAGTCTATGGATATTGATTGCTGACTTTGTTCTAACAAAACTTCTTTTGGTCTAACTTATGCCTATGATCAAACTTCATAATGTGTCAAAGGCTTTTGACCAAAATAAGGTTCTCGATCGTATTTCACTCGAGGTAGAAGAATCTGAGAGTTTAGTTATCCTAGGGGGATCGGGCACAGGAAAAACAGTACTACTAAAAGTCATATTAGGCCTTCTTAGACCCAATGATGGAAACATTTTTGTCGACGGTGCTCGGGTCAACATTGATCAACCCACTGCCCTATTTGAAATAAGAAAGAAAATCGGAATGTGTTTCCAGATGGCAGCTCTATTTGATTCAATGACTGTTCTGGAAAATATTTCATTCGGCTTATCTCGACATACGAATTACTCGTCCGTGCAAATCCGATCGAGAGTCGACGAGTGCTTAACCTTAGTTGGCCTAAGAGACACCGCCACCCTTTACCCCTCGGAACTATCAGGGGGCATGAAACGTCGAGTCGGATTCGCAAGAGCCATTGCGCTAAAGCCTAAGATCCTTCTTTTTGATGAACCTACAACAGGGCTCGATCCTGTAATGACTGATGTAATTTCTAAAGTTATTACAGATTTAAGAAGTGAGTTACGAGCGACGACAATTACTATCACGCATGATTTAAAGGTGGCGTTTAACATTGGCCAGAATATATCCCTGCTGCATAGAGGTTCAATAGTTGCCTCAGGAAGCCCCCAAGGTTTTGCATCGAACCAAGATCCCTTGGTCGTTCAATTCATAAAAGGAACATCCGAGGGCCCTTTTCTTGCCGATCCTCCCCCGAAATCACAAATAACGATATGATTAAATACTCTTATGGATTAATAAAAAACAATGAAGACAGAGTTTAAAGTCGGCATTTTCTTCCTAGCTACCATTGCTGCATTGGTCACTTTAGTCTTATCTCTAGAAAAACTAGGGATATCTTCTAGACAAGATACAAATATTTATACGGCTTATTTTGATCAAGTTGCCGGCTTGAGTCGACAAAGTGACGTTCGGGCAGCAGGTGTTCGAGTTGGTAAAGTGGAGTCCATTAATCTCGAGGGTAACAAGGCAAAAGTTGTTTTTTCTCTACCTAAAAATATAAAGGTCTATTCAGACGCTCATGTAAGCCTGGTGTCGCTTGGCATACTCGGTGAGAAGTATATTGATTTTTCTAACGGTAGATTAACAAATACAAATTTAGAATCAGGATCAACGTTGAAAACAGTTCAGGGGACTGGGTTGGATGAATTAGTGAATGTCCTAATAGACGTTGGGAAAGATATGAAAGCTATCACGGAAAGTCTTAACGGCGAAGGCGGTAAGTTGACATCCATTATGGATAATTTGGATGTTATGACTTCCGACTTGAGAGTACGAATTCCCCGACTAGCCGAAGACTTTCAGAACGCTGCTCGAACCTTCAATGCATTCATTAAAGATAACGAAACAGAAACCTCAGGGGCCATCAAAGACTTTAGGTTACTCGCAACAAAGTTCCAAGTCACAGCAGATAACCTTAACGCCATGAGTCAGAAGATTAATAGTGGCGAGGGTACGCTTGGTAAACTTTTAAATGATGGTTCAACAGGTGAAAAGATCAACAAGACTCTCGATTCACTAGAGTCGGCTCTGAGTGGCTATTCCAATCTGGACCTCAGGCTTGATGCTTCTGCTGCTTACTGGGCAGATAGAAGCGATGCGCGTGCCGGACTCAGGATTGAAATGGCTCCGCAGAATGACTACTGGTACAGCCTAGATCTAAATAGTTCCCCGGACGGTAAGAACTCAAAGGTAACCAGAACAACTACCAGTATTGATCCCATTACAGGGCTTCCGACAGGAATCGTTTCATCACAGTCAACAAGCATATCGGATAAAACCGTATCACTGTCGGCAGCCTTCAACAAAAAAGTAGGTAATGTTGTCTTCTCTGCCGGTATTTTTGATGGCAAGGGTGGCGGTTCCATCGAGGTGAGAAATTTGAATGACACCCTAAGATTGGGTTTTACTGCGTACGATTTTTCTAAAGATTCATCCATCAATAAAAATAATCCCAGATATCGTTTTACCTCTAGCTATCAGTTCTACAAGAATTTCTATATCCAAGCTGGTGTTCAGGATTTCGCCAATAAGGACTATCGAACAATGTTCGTGGGTGGCGGTATTCGTTGGAAAGATGAGGATCTTAAGAAGCTCCTGGGTCTTGCCGCTGTTGGAAGATAGAAGTGGAATCCATCAGTATTCAACCCCTTATTGGCTCAAGGCTTTTTAGGAGCGTAAGGTTCGGCATCCCTTTCATAGTCCTAGTTGTTTCGCTTTATCTTTTTCTTGAAACAAGAAATAACTTTGCCTCATGGTATTTAATTCTTACCATAACTTCCCTTCTGGCTATTGAATTGTCAATGAGAGAGGGAGAGCGCTACATTGCTTCCCACAGCTCTATTATGCGCGTCGATCTATTTTTTGTAGATGCACTTAGACCCATATTTAAACTCATAAAAAGGGAAGAGGTTTTTCTCATGAGTTTCTTCAGATGGAATAATGAAAAGGTTTATAAATGTTTCGTGGACTCAAAGTCGAAGAAAACACTTTTACTTCTCCCGCATTGCATTCAATGGTCTAACTGTACTGCACCTATCCTCGAAAAAATGGCTTCCTGTTACAACTGTGGTCTATGCCACATCGAAAATCTTGTAGAAGACACCGTCCAAGAACAGTGGGATGTAAGAATTACGAATCGAAGTTATAAGGCGTACATCGAAGCTATGAAAACAAACCCAGATCTCATCGTTGCTGTAAGTTGTACCGATCGTCTTCTGAAGGGGGTTCGAAAACTTCTCAATTATCCATCCTTTTTGATTCCATTAGAGCTTCCTTTTGGCATGTGTGTGGATGCAACTTTTAATTACGACCATCTCACATCAGCAATGTCCTTACTCGCGCAAAGACGAAATACGAATAATCCTCCGATTAAAATACTAAAGCACGGCTAATGTCTATCGATATAAGACCATATATCATGCATTTGAGGCCTAAAGAGTGGCCTATCGTTGGACTTCATTTGATTGCTGGCATGCTCTGTTCAAAGAACTTTGATTTTCATGATGCCGCCAGGTCTACATTCATATTTATATTACTTCTTAACGGCGGAACTCTCGCCTTAAATTCCTCTTTCGACAATGATGAGGGTGATATCGCTTTCTTGAATAACCCACCCAAGCCACCCAAGTATCTCAAACACTTTGGTCTATTACTTTTATCTTTATCTCTCTTTGCTTCAATGTTAGAAGCGAATAAAACCATCGGTGATAAATATTTCTTTGAAATCATAATGACATGCGTTTTAATGAGCATCGCTTATTCGACACCTCCAATTCGCCTAAAGTCTAGACCCGGCTATGATCTAGTCATTAATTCAATTGGATTTGGCTTCTTTACATTTCTAGCGGGCTTTGTATCCACAGGAAACGCATTTACACCTGAGATTCTTAAACTATCTGTTGGTTTTGGTTTTTTATTTGGCGCGCTATACCCGTTAACTCAAATTTATCAGAACGACGAGGATAGTCGTCGTGGCGATCAGACGTTGACATTATGGTTGGGTACCAATAAAGCATTGAATTTATCCATGGGATTCTCGTTAGTAGCTTTTCTCTGGATTATCTGGGGGACACTCCACAGCGGAATATATACAATCATGCTTCTTTTCAATCTTATGCTTTGGCTTTATTTGCTTTATTATTGGAAACGTCGCTTAAAATCGATGTCTGCAATGAATCATAAAAGATTTATGTATTTTTTCTTACTATTATGGCCCTTGACTGATTTCATTGTCCTAGGCGCACATTTTGCTAGATATTAAAGATGGTTATTTCACTAAAAACACCCGAACATCTCCCAATTACATGGGGTTTCACAGACCGAAGTGATTTATCGGTTCGACATGATATTCAAACTCCGCAGCAGGTGCACGGTAATCATATAATCGAATATTCCCCAGACCAGTATCTTTGCGAAGCCGATGCAATTTTCACAACTATCCGAGGAGTCAAAATTGGAGTGCGAGTTGCAGATTGTGCTCCAGTTTTATTTGGGGGTAAATTATATGACGGTAATGTACTCATCGGTGCAGTTCACGCAGGATGGAGAGGTGCCACCAGCGATATTTGGGGTAAATTCATAGACTTATTTATTCATCGTGGGGGCCTACTGGAGACTGCGGCATGGGCAATAGGGCCCTGCATTATGAAATGTCATTTTCAAGTAGGTAATGAGGTCTTTAAAGCTGCTGAAACCCATAAACATTGGGTTCAGGTGAAAGGTCAAAACTACCATGCGAAAGATTATTTTGATCTACCGGAGTTCATTCGTTTACAGGCGAAATCTAAGGGGCTCGATCCAGCCTTAGAGTTCGGTCAGCCTGAATGTACCTATTGCAATAGTGAACGGTTCTATTCATTTAGGAGAGGTGACTTAAAAGATCGTCAGTACGGATGGATAAAAATCGAATAAACTAAATAATATGATTACAATCACGGATATTCGCATCAACCTGGTCAAAGGCGACGATAAGCTCAAGGCCTATGCCACAATCATCATTAACGACAGTTTCTTAGTGAGCGACTTAAGAGTCATTGAGTCTGATGATGGTTTCTTTGTAGCGATGCCAAGCCGTAGAAAACGCGATGGAAGTTTTAAAGATATCGCCTATCCCTTAAACAATGATTTAAGAATTGATATTGAAAAACAAGTACTTGTAGCATTTGAAAAGTCCTCGGGATCTAGGGCTATTTCTAATATTGAACATGCGGAAGGCATAGTTCGCCCCGATCTTCTCAGTGCAGTAGAATTTGGTCTCACGCCAAAATCAGATAACTCAGCAAAATAAGGCTTTTTTTGCGATAGAATAAAGGTTCTTATTTGGGGAGTGGCCAAGTGGTAAGGCAGCTGATTTTGGTTCAGCTTATCGTGGGTTCGAATCCTACCTCCCCAGCCAATACTCGATCTACAAATACTTAAAGTGTTGATTTTAATGTGCAATCTGAGAAGATAATAGATTCTAGGAAGGGCCTTGTTTGATGATGCTTTATCGAGAAATAGTCTTAGGTATTTATTTCACTATCCTGACGATTTTGAGTATATATGGGACTCACCGACTTTGGATTTTATACCTTTACTATAAACATAAAAATGAAACCCCAGTGCCTCTTGGCGATGCATCATTTTTACCAAAAGTTACTGTTCAACTAGCTGTTTTCAATGAATACAATGTAGTGGAAAGACTGATAGCTGCCGTAACTGAACTAGACTATCCCAAAGATAAATTAGAAATCCAAGTCTTAGATGACTCAACAGATCATACAAAGGATTTGGTTGATGTCACTGTCGCAAGATACAAAAAACTGGGTTTCGATATCTATTCCCTTCACCGCATCGACCGACGAGGTTACAAGGCAGGAGCACTCGAAGAAGGGTTAAGGGTAGTTAAGGGTGAATTCGTAGCAATGTTTGATGCAGACTTCGTTCCAGACCCCGATTTTTTAATTAAAGCTGTGCCCTACTTTAAAGATAATAATATTGCTTTTATTCAAGGTTGTTGGACCCATTTGAATCGATCGTCATCGCTACTAACACAAGTCCAAGGCATTCTGCTTGATGGGCATTTTGTCTTCGAGCATACTGTACGACATCGTTCAAATGCTTTCTTCAATTTTAGTGGAACGGCAGGTATGTGGCGTGTATCTGCAATTGAGGATGCAGGTGGTTGGCAACATGACACGATAACTGAAGATGCAGATTTAAGTTATCGAGCGCAGCTTAAAGGTTGGCGTGGTGTCTACCTCAAAGATCTCTTAGTACCAGCGGAACTTCCCACTGATGTCAACGCCTTCAAGAGTCAGCAGCATCGATGGGCTAAGGGTAATGCGCAAGTAATTCGAAAATTAATGCCTACAATTTGGAAATCGAAGGCTTCCCTTCACACAAAGATTGAATGTTGGTTTCATCTCACAGCTAATTGCAATTATCTGTTAGTAGTTATTTTAAGTATTCTCATGATTCCCGCAATGGTTCTAAGGGCTGGAACACCTGTCCATGTCCTTATGATGACCGATGGACCGTTTTTTGCCCTAAACGCTCTAAGTATTGGGCTATATTTTGGATTAAGTCAGAAAGAACTAACAAGCAATGAGGGTTGGAAATCACGGTTGAAGTACATTCCCGGGTTAATGAGCCTAGGTGTGGGATTAGCTTTCAATCAATCAAAAGCAGTTCTCGAGGGATTCTTCACTAATGATAAGGAGTTTACAAGAACTCCAAAGATGGGCCATGGTTATGCTGCTAGCAATACTAGAATCAAGTACAAAGTTAGTAAAAGCGTCACTACCTATTTAGAGTTATTGTTTGCGTTTGCCTTCTTGATTTCAATATTTGTTAGCATTTATTTTAGTAAATGGGCTTCGTTACCCTTCTTGATTTTATTTTTTAACGGTTATGCCTACATGAGTCTATTATCTTTAGTTAGTACTGATACGTTGAAGTCTTTTACCAAGGCAGAGATAGAAGATGATCACGTTTTAGGAACCGAGTAAGGGTCACGCTTTACTATTATGATAATAATCGCTTAGAAACCAGCCTATAAGACCTATGACGATAAAACTATCAGCAAAGTTGAACGTCCAATAATGTAGGTCTTTGTAATAAAAATCGATGAAATCGATAACGTAGCCGTTAAGAGTGCGGTCGATAATATTCCCTATACTTCCTGAAAGGATCATACCGAGGCTGTAGCTCCCAAAGTTAGTCAATGTTTTTTTAAAATAGAGTGACCCAAAATAGATAATGGTAATTAACCCGATTATTATAAGCAATACAGTTTGCTGATGATTAGTAGATTGAGAAAGAAATCCGAAGATAATTCCAGGGTTCTCTGTAAGCTTTACATTTAAGAAAGAAGGAACTATTTCTTTAAACTTAATAGATACCGCTAACGATTTTGAATACTGATCAATCCCAACAAGAGATACGAGCCATAAGGTTTTAGGAAGCCAACTGGTCAAGTGAGTACAACCTTATAGCAGCGAGAACATAACTCCGGATGATCAATTCTTACATGGAGGCTTTCGTGTTTCCAGCATCTCGGGCACTTGGGGAGCTTGGTCGGCTCAACAGAGTACTTGATCCCCACAGAAGAAGTTGGGTATTGTGGTTCATTTTTAAGGTTTATAACGACTTCTGAACACACAAAATAGTCCTTTAGATGCTCATCGAATTCACCCAGAATCATTCTTGTTAACGGTGAGTCCTCGAGACTAATTTTCGTATCCAAACTAGTTCCAATCAGTTTCCCTGCCCTCAATGGCTCCATCGAAGCGTGAATGTCTCTTCTTAATTGCCAAAGGGAGTTCCACTTTGATATATCGATTGAAGATTTGTCAGTTAAATCGGTGAAAGTAGTTTGATAGATACTAGTCTCTGGATGAAGAATTTCCCACGCTTCACTGACGGTAAAGCAGAGGATTGGGGCAAGGGTTTTTAGGAGTGAATCTAATATCTCGTGGAGGGTGATCACATGAGAGATTCTTTTTTTGTCTTGTAGAGAATCACAGTAAAGCGAATCCTTTATGATATCAAAGTAAATACTTGACAATTCGTTTTGACAGAATGAAAGAATAACTCGAGTGGCTTCAATATATTGGAATGATCGATAAGCTTCAATAATTTTTTTACTTTCCTCCTGAAGTCTTATTAGAATCCATTGATCGATCGGATTTCTATCAGTAAAGGGTAAGGAGTTTTCGGGAAAATTGAATCCATCCAAGGCACCTAACATAAAACGAAGTGTATTTCTTATCTTTCGATATGAATCTGCAGAGCGATCTAGAATTTCCTTAGAGATTCGAACATCTTCATGGAAGTTAGATGTAGCTGTCCACCATCGCAGAATATCGGCTCCATAAGTTTTCAAAACTTCATCGGGGCTTACGACGTTTCCAACGCTTTTGGACATTTTTTGGCCTTTACCATCGAGAACAAACCCATGCGTAATCACGGTTGAATAGGGTCGATTTCCCGAAACGGCTAGATTAAAAAGTAAAGAACTATGAAACCATCCCCTGTGTTGATCGCTTCCTTCAAAATAAATAAAATTACCGAAATCAGACGGAAGGATGGAAGGGTGTGTCTTCGAGATAACGTTTGCTGAGATTCCAGAATCCATCCATACGTCAAGAATATCGGTTTCTTTTTCCCACTCCATTGGATTCATGTCAATACCACGGCATAATTCATCAACGGATACCCTATGCCAGGCCTCAATCCCCTCAACTTCAACTAATTGGGCTACTCTTTCGAAGAACTGAGGGTGCACTAAAGGCTTGCCGGATGTTTTATTTTTAAGAATAGGTATAGGGGTGCCCCAAGAACGCTGTCTTGAAATGCACCAATCCGGCCTCCCGGCGATCATGGATGTAATACGTGACTCTCCTTGATCGGGGATCCATTGAACCTTTTTGATATTAGATAAACCCATACTTCGCAGTGTTTGATCTGACTGTGATGATAGAGTATCCATCGAGATAAACCACTGTTCGGTGGCTCGGAATAATATGGGGGTTTTCGTTCGCCAACAATGGGGATAGGAATGTCTAAGAGATTCTTGGGCGAACAATGAATTATGTTTTTTTAGTTTTTCGATAATAATTCCATTAGCTTTAAATACATTTATACCTACAAGTTCATCGTCATTCAGGTGAGGTAGATACCTTCCATCTGCTCCAACGTATTGAAAGAGCCCAAGATGTTGCGCGACATTGAAATCGTCAACTCCATGATCTGGGGCTGTATGTACAATACCTGTTCCTACATCTGAAGTTACGTGGTCGGCTAGTAAAAATGGAGATGGTCTATCTATCCAAGGATGAACGGCGGACACATCAGATAAGAGGGCGCCTTTAAAGGCATCTCCCATTTTTGCTTTTGAATCAAAAAGCTGTTGATTAATCTTATCTTTGAGTTCATAGGCGACTAGGTAACTTTTGGTATCAACCGTAAGAAAACAATAATCGAGATTCGGATTTACCGACAACGCTTTATTGCTGGGTAAAGTCCAAGGAGTTGTAGTCCAAGCTAAGGCATAACAATTCAACGGAAGTTTAATGGAGAGATTTGGATTTGGTTCGATTTTGAAAGAAACTGTAACAGCGATTGTTTCGTGGAGATCGTATTCTACTTCAGCTTCGGCTAAGGCCGTCCTAGCACCGTAACTCCAATGGACTACTTTAAGTTTCTTTGTAATGAGACCTATACTAAATAATTTTCCTAAATTGCGTATCGTTTCCGCCTCGTAGCGTGGCGCCATAGTGGTATAGGGATTCTTGAAGTCACCGAGAACTCCTAGTCTCTGAAAGTCCTTTGATTGAGTATTTATCCAATTTGTAGCGTAATCTCTGCACTTCTTTATAAAAATTTCTTTAGAGAGATCTTTTCTTGAACTACCAAGTTCTTTTTCAACTGCATGCTCGATAGGAAGACCATGGCAGTCCCAGCCAGGTATAAAGGGCGACTCGTATCCATCGAGCCACATAGATTTAACAACAAAGTCTTTTAGGATTTTATTGAGTGCATGACCGATATGAATATGGCCATTAGCATACGGAGGTCCATCATGAAGAATTCGTCGGCCTTTACCGATACCCCTTTGATTTTGTTCTCTTTTGGTCTTTTCAATGGAAGCATAGGTTCCCTTCTGATCCCATTTCTCAACCAACTTAGGCTCTCTTTGGGGGAGATCCGCTTTCATTGGAAAACTAGTCCGTGGTAAAAATACAGAATATTTTTTTGCCGGTAAATCTTCTTTTGGCATTAAACTCCTTCCGCCGTCGTGCGTTCGGTTTATTTAATACTCTTACAAGAGGAGAGTTTTGTCTAGTATCTATTCTTTTTTTAGATGAGGAATAATTTCTATCATTGAAACAGAGGGGTCAACAACGGAACCCTCAGAGACCGAAATGAACTTAATTTTACCCTCTATACTCGCTTTAATCTCGTTCTGCATCTTCATGGCTTCTAAAATCAAAAGCGTATCTCCCGGCATTACGGAATCATTAGTTTTAGCCAGGATTTTAATGACCCGTCCAGGCATTGGAGGAAAGATTTTCTCGGAGCCTCCTGAGACAGCCGTATGGGCATCCAAAGGCTGTTTGATGGGATTAATAAGTTCAACCTTGATATCTTGATTTTTGAATAAGAGCCTGAAAATCGATAAATAGTTTTTATCTGACTTAATTTTATCAGTCTTAATTTCATAGACTTTTCCATCAATGGATATTGAGTATAAATTGGTGCTGATTTCAGCTATTTGAACTAAATATTTCTGATCCCCAATCTTTAGTTCGTATGCATCACCATTTGATAGAAGAGTTACCTCAAGGGTTTGATCTTGGTATTTCCAGAGCCGTTTCATGAGTTCACTGCGTTCCTAGTCTGTTAAAAATTCCGCCAGTTCTTGGAGCCGCCCAAGATGAAGTTCCAGATTCAATAGTATTTGGAACTGATGTGGATTTAATTTCTTCTAGTAAAGCAACTGCCAGTGCAAAGGGGATGATCTCGTTAGGGAATGCTGTCGATATCCAAAATGGTTTATCGAGGAAACTAGTATCAAAAAGGCCTTTTTTAAAATCTTCATTATCCATAAGGGTTCGATGAAATTGTAGATTCGTACGAATACCCCCCACTTGATATTCGCAAAGAGCTGACTTCATTCTTCCAATAGCGGATGCTCGATCGGGGCCCCAAACACTAAGTTTTGAAATCATGGGATCGTAATAAGTAGAGACTTCACTTCCCTCATAAACACCTGCATCGTTTCGAACATAGGGCCCCGAAGGGGTGGTCATGTAGGTGATTTTACCGGGACTCGGTATGAATTTTCGATCTGGGTCTTCAGCGTATATACGACATTCGATCGACCAACCTTGGAAAGGAATTTGATCTTGTTTTAAGGGTAAACTTTGACCCTCGGCAACCATAATTTGCCAGGCAACAAGATCTTGGGCGGTCACCCATTCTGTAACTGGATGTTCTACCTGAAGTCGAGTGTTCATCTCTAGAAAATAGAAATGTTCATCTTTGTCAACTAAGAATTCGACAGTGCCGGCTCCGACGTATTGAACAGCCTTAGCAACCTTAAGGGCGGCCTCACCCATCGCCTTTCGGGTTGCGGGACTGATGAAGGGAGAGGGGCATTCTTCGATGACCTTTTGATGGCGCCTCTGAATTGTGCACTCTCGCTCCCAAAGGTAGACTAGGTTACCCTTGGTATCGCCAAAAACTTGAATTTCAATATGCCTAGGCGCAACGATGGCTTTTTCAACATAGACTGAATCATCTCCAAAAGCGTTGAGAGCCTCACTTCGGGCACGCTGAAGGGAACTGAGAAACTGGGATTCGGAAGATACCAATCTCATCCCCTTCCCTCCGCCGCCCATGGCAGCTTTGAGCATGATTGGGTAGCCAATTTTTTGGCACTCGATGAGAAGATCCTCGTCTTTCAGTGTCTCTTGAATGCCGGGAACCACCGGACAACCAGAGGCAATAGCCACTTTCCTTGCACTAGTTTTGGAGCCCATCAGTCGAATTGACTCTTCGCTTGGTCCTATGAATGCAATGCCTGCTGATCGGATTTTTGCAACGGCATCAGCATTTTCACTCAAAAAGCCATAACCCGGGTGTATTGCATCGACCCCCGCATGCTTTGCTATTTCAATGATCTTGGAGACAACGAGATAGCTTTCAGAAGATGGAGCTGGACCGATACAGTAAGCTTCATCAGCTAACCTTACATGTTGAGACTTACGGTCGATTTCTGAATAAACAGCAACTGTTTTGATACCAAGCATCGCACAAGTTCTCATGACTCGGCAGGCTATCTCACCTCTGTTAGCAACTAGAATTTTCTTAATAGTCATAACATCTAGATTAAGGCATGATAATTATTATGGTCCCTAAATTTATCGTCTTATTGGTACTAACTTCATTGTTGAGTGGAATTACCGCTTGTGGATTCAAAGCAGACCCTATGCCTTCCAGAAAGATTGTCACAAAATAACCCTTATAGATGCTAGACTTAAATTCTGTCTTTATTGATCTTAGGAGTATTTTATGCCTCGACGTACAATAGTACGCATTCCCCAAGAAATTGACAATAAGTACAGGTTTGCAGTGATTACTGGTCGTCGCTGCGCCCAACTCCAAGAAGATGCCTATCCTAAAATAGAAGTTGTTGTTCCGGTGGCCAAGAACGGCCAACCGCAGGATGCTCCTAGGCTAGCTAGTTTTTGGTCAAATGTTGCTATTCAAGAAGTTGAACAAGATAAAATTGCTTGGGAAGAACGTAAAGTCGAAGAACCAGGTGATATTTTCGAGACCCCTATTTCGATTGAATAATTACTAACTTAAAACGTTCCGCATTTTGTTTGGCTTACTGTATGACTAGTGATCACGCAATCCTTCGTGGTATCCGTGATTCTAGTCTTAAGAACGTTGCACAAAAGGTACTTAATGGGCAGAGGCTGAACATTGAGGACGGGCTCCTTCTCTACACTACCAATGATTTATCTTCCCTAGGGTCCCTAGCGAATCACGTAAGACTAAGAAAACATGGTCTTAAGACGTTCTATGTCCACAGTCGCAGGCTCTCCTATACAAATATCTGCTATACCCACTGCCAATTCTGTGCGTTCCAGGCTAAGCCGGGCGATCCCAGAGCGTATGTGCTTACAGCCGAGGATATTATCAAGGATTTATCTTCAGACGTTAATAAGGGAGTTCGGGAACTCCATATGGTTGCTGGTCATTACCCGAAACTTAAAATTGATTATTTCGAAGATTTATTTATAAAGATTAAGCAGAAATTTCCCGATATCCATTTGAAAGTTTTTACTATGGTTGAAATGGATTATTACGCTCGTGTAAGTGGGATATCTATAGAGGAATTTCTCGATCGATGCATTGCTGCGGGTCTGGAAAGTTGTCCGGGTGGAGGTGCTGAGATTTTTGATGAGGAAATAAGACAAAAGATTTGTATTGGGAAAAAAGATGCGGAGATTTGGCTAAATAATGCGAGAATTTGTCACAAAAAGGGGTTGAAAACTAATTGCACAATGCTGTATGGACACATCGAAAAGCCCTTACATAAGATCGATCATCTTAACCGACTCCGGACTCTACAAGATGAGACAAACGGCTTTCTTGCATACATTCCCTTGGCTTATCAAATTGAGGATAATGAATTAGGGAGAACATACCCAATCCGAGAAACAACAGGGTATGCAGATCTTCGAGAAATTGCTGTGGCTAGATTATTTTTAGATAATATTCCGCATATTAAAGCGTACTGGGTCATGATCACCGAAGGGCTCGCGCAAGTTGCACTTTCGTTTGGAGCCAATGATCTCGATGGAACTATCATTCAAGAAGAGATAGCTCACAATGCTGGAGCTAAGACCCCGCAAATGCTTACGAAGCAGAGACTTCAAGATTTGATCTCTTCAGCTGGCTACATACCTTCAGAGAGAGATCATCTCTACCGGGAGTATGCACAGCCATCTGCGGCTATTTAATTATGGATAAAGTTCAACTTCGAAAAGATCTCCTCAAACAGAGGGATGGATTATCTGAAGAATTAAGGTTATTCATAAGTACGAAAGTCACTGAGCATTTGAGGACGTACATCGAAGCCAGTAAGGTGAACAAGATCGGGTCATACTCGCCTATTCAAGGTGAGATAGACATAGAGGAAATTGAGAATAGAATGCCTAGAGTGAGATTTTACTTCCCCAAGGTAGTAGATCCTTACTCAAAACTTCTGGGCTGGGGTGTAAGGCCTTTAAAGCCAGGATTCAAAAATATTAATGAGCCCACAGAAGCGTCTGTAAACCAAGACCTCGATATGCTTCTCGCTCCCTGCATTGGCTTTAATGACGATGGTTATCGATTAGGCTACGGAGGAGGCTTCTATGATCGCTACTTGAATTCGTTACAAGTAAAGCCCCATATTGTAGGAATATCATATGCTCTTTCTCGGGTAAGATTTTCACCAGAGGTTCACGATCATAAACTTGATGCGGTCATCACAGAGTCAGGTATTACCTTCTTCTAATAGAAACTTGGTTTTATCAAGTGGTTTGCTCTTAAACAAGATGAGCGTGTGTCCAATGCGATCTACAATGTTAATCCTTTCTGGTATGGCGCATATGGCGTTTTCGATTAGTTCATGATTTTCCCATGCTATTTTTGAGAGTTTACATTTAATAAGTTCCTTGTTGTTGATGACTAGCAATAGTTCTGACACGAAAGAAGGAGTAACCCCTTCCTTACCAATAATGAGAACTGGTTTTAAGTGATGGGCCTGTGATTTTAAATATTTTCGATTTTTAGGGGTAAGAGGGAGCATCAGGTGAGTCCTCAGGTTCAATGGACGGGGCAAAAGTAAGTCTTTGTTGCTCAATTCGCTTGATTTTATCCCTTACATTAGCAGCAGCTTCAAATTTCATCTCTAAAGCTAGCTGTTTCATTTGGGATTCTAAAGAAAATACCATTTCTCGATATTCATCATCCTTGGCAAAAACTACAGGATCAATTGGTTGATCAAGACTTTTAATCATTGGAGATACAAATTCATCAGAGAAGGCTGAGCCCATAACGTCATCGATCCTCTTAATTATGGATTGAGGTGTAATGTTGTTTTCCTTATTGTGCTGAAGTTGCTTAGCTCTTCTTCGGTTAGTTTCATTTATGGCGTATTTCATCGATTCGGTTGTACGATCCGCATAAAGAATAACCTTTCCCTTGATGTTTCGGGCTGCACGTCCGATAGTCTGAATTAAAGAACTTTTACTTCTCAAATATCCCTCCTTATCAGCATCTAGGATTGCTACTAGAGCTACCTCTGGGAGATCCAAGCCTTCTCGAAGTAAATTGATACCAATAAGGACATCGAAGACCCCTTTTCTTAAGTTTTTTAGCAACTCAACTCGCTGGAGAGTATCAATTTCACTGTGCATATACTCGGCTCTTATACCCAGCTCCGAACAATAAGACGCCAGTTGTTCAGCTAATTTTTTAGTGAGTACGGTCACGAGCACCCGGTGATTCTCCTTGGTGACACTTCGAATAGTATCGATAAGGTCATCAACTTGATTGCCAAGGGGTCTTACAATAATCTCAGGGTCTACGAGACCCGTAGGCCGAACTACTTGCTCAACTACGACTCCTTCTGATTTATCAAGTTCATATGGGCCTGGAGTGGCTGATACAAAAATGATTTGTTTGACCTTTTTTTCAAATTCAGAAAACTTCAATGGGCGATTGTCTAGGGCTGATGGAAGACGGAAGCCATAATCAACGAGCGTCTGCTTTCGACTTCGATCACCGTTATACATTCCATTTAGTTGACCAATAGCCACATGGCTTTCATCCATAAATAGCAGGAAATCATCAGGGAAATAGTCAAGCAGCGTATTTGGGGGTTGTCCTGCCTTTCGGCTATCTAAAAAACGGCTATAGTTTTCGATACCTGAACAATAACCCATCTCTCGCATCATCTCAATGTCATAACTGACCCGCTGATGTAAACGTTGTGCCTCAACGATTTTGCCTAACCTCTTGAAATTGTTCTCTTGGTTTTCTAGTTCTAAACTTATTTCATTAATAGCACTCTTGAGAGTTTGATCTGGAGTTACATAATGAGTTTTGGGCCATATAGTTATTTGAGTTCGATTTTCAAGAATCTTACCGGTTAGAGGATCAATCAGGGATAGCTTTTCAATCTCGTTGTCGAACAAATGGATACGATAAGCTACATCCTCATAAGCTGAGTGAATATCGATCATGTCTCCACGAACCCTGAACATACCCCGGTCGAAAGCAATATCATTTCGTAGATACTGGATGGCTACTAAATCCCGGAGCAAAATGGATCGATCAATACGACTACCTATTTCAAGTTTTATGGCTAAATTCAAGTAAGCGGTAGGGTTACCAAGACCATAGATGCAGGAAACAGAGGCTACAACGATCGTATCTCGGCGCTCATAGAGATTTCTAGTTGCACTTAGTCTAAATTTCTCGAGCTCTTCGTTTATCTTTGCATCTTTTTCTATAAATAAATCACGATGAGGAACATATGCCTCTGGTTGATAGTAGTCATAATAACTTACAAAATATTCGACTGCATTCTCTGGAAAGTATTGCTTAAACTCAACGTACAATTGCGCTGCCAAAGTCTTGTTAGGGGCAAAGATTAACGCAGGACGATTAAGCTCCGCTATTACCGAAGCCATTGTGAAGGTTTTTCCTGAACCCGTAACTCCCAAAAGAGTTGAGTAGGGATCTCCATTATTAAGGGATTCTACAAGACTCTTAATGGCATTGGGTTGATCACCTGAGGGTGTATAGGGTGAGCAAAGCTTAAAGTTGCTCATACGCTATTTTCCCAACAATCTAGCCCTTTCCGAGCACTAAACAAGCGTTCGTCCCCCCAAAACCAAACCCATTATTCAATGCAATAGAGAACTTGTGGGGTTGGCTTTTGTTGGGTGTCACATTCAAATTACAATTTGGATCTTGGTTCTCAACATTCATAGTTGGGGGGATGATCTGGGTCTCGAGCGCTTTGATCGTTACTATAGTCTCGAGCCCACCTGCTGCGCCCAGCAAATGTCCATGCATTGATTTTGTACTGCTTACGTACAGTGATTCGACGTGTGAGCCAAATACATTATGGATAGCTCTGCATTCGATTTGATCGCCTACAGGAGTACTAGTGCCGTGCATGTTGATATAGCCTACTTGCTGTGGGGTAATATTTGCATCTTTCATTGCTAATTTCATGACTCGAGAGCCTCCATCGCCGTCCGGAGAAGGACTTGTAATATGATAGGCATCTCCCGTCATACCGTAGCCAAGAACCTCCGCGTGTATATTAGCTCCCCTTGCAAGGGCGTGATCTCGCTCTTCGAGAACTAAAACCCCAGCTCCTTCCCCCATGACAAAACCATCGCGATCTTTGTCGAAAGGGCGGCTTGCAGTTGTAGGGCTTTCATTGCGTGTACTCAAAGCTCGCATTGCCGCAAAGCCCCCTACCCCCAAGGGGTTGATGACAGAATCCGACCCGCCCGCAATCATCAGATCAGCGTAATCATGCGTAATGAGACGAAAAGCATCACCAATAGCGTGATTGCCCGTGGCACAAGCGGTTGCCACTGAAGAATTGGGGCCCTTTAAGCCATATCGAATACCCACCGATCCTGACGCCATGTTGACGATAAGCGAAGGGATAAAGAAAGGACTGATTCGCCTAGGGCCTTTGAACTGACTAGCTTCTGCCCAAATAGTGTCCAAACCCCCTATCCCTGAGCCAATATAGACGCCAAAACGCTCTTTTTGGTCAGGAGTCAGATTTAGATCATTAAGTCCTGCGCTGATCCAGGCCTCTGAGGAAGCGGCCATAGCGTATTGGATAAAAATATCCATTTTTTTTTGTTCTTTTCTGTCGATGAAATCGTCCGGGTTGAATCCCTTGACTTGCCCGGCAATCTTACATGCATATTCAGATACATCAAAGCGATCAATCAATGAAATTCCACTTCGACCGGAGACCAAAGCTTTCCATGTATCGTTGACTGTATTACCACATGGATTCACGGTACCCATTCCGGTAACAACAACACGACGCTTTGAAAGACTAGGCATTTTTAGTGAAATAGAAGTGGAATTTATTTTTTGTTTTTTTGAATATAGTTAATTGCATCGCCAACAGTTTTGATTTTTTCTTGTTCGGTATCTGGTATCTCAATACCGAAAGCCTCTTCCATAGCCATTATAATTTCGACGGTATCTAAACTATCCGCACCGAGGTCATCAATGAAGCGGCTTGTTTCTTTAATAGACTCTTCGGGTTTAGCTAATTGCTCTGCGATGATCGATATAACCTTTATTTTTACATCGGACATAGGAAATCTCCAAAAGGAATGTGATGTGAGATTAACATAGGGATAGCCCTGAGACAATAAGGAAAGGCTGAAATGTATTATGCCTAAATCTAACCTCATTTCGAGCAAATCAGAGTGGCTCTCTATGCTTAAAGATTTCAAAGGTTATCTAATTTCAGAAAGAGGCTTGAGCGCCAATACTGTCCAATCTTATATATCGGATCTTAATCAGTTTATTCAATGGGCATCTCAACATAGATTTAGTACCGCTTCATCTAAAAACCGAGAAAGAATCAACGAATTTATTTTATACCAACAGAGTTTAGACAAGACTAATCGGACAATTGCCCGAATGAATAGTAGTTTAAGACACTTCTTTTTATATCTGAACCTTGAGGGCGATCAGTCTCTTCGACCGGAAGACGTGACACAGATAAAAATAAATCCTCGCGCATTGCCTAAGTATCTGAATGAAGATCAGGTAGATCGATTACTGAGTGCACCGTCCGCCGACACCCCGAGGGGAATCCGGGATCGTGCCTGGCTCGAACTTTTGTACGCTAGCGGTTTACGTATCTCAGAACTCTCCCATCTACCTCTCAATTCTCTATTTATTGATGAAGGCTTTCTTAAAGTGATGGGCAAAGGAAAAAAAGAAAGATTAATTCCTTTTGGAGATAGCGCTGAACTTTGGTTGCGTCGATGGCTAATACAAAGGTCGCTCATTGAAGCCAAATCTTCAGCCTTGTTCATCTCGCTCAAGGGGAAAACATTAACTCGTCAGCAATTTTGGAGATTAATCAAGAAATATGGGGCTATGTCGGATATTCCATCAGATCGAATAAGTCCTCACGTGCTTCGACACGCTTTTGCTTCTCACCTTCTAGACCACGGTGCTGATTTACGATCAGTCCAAACAATGTTAGGTCATACGAACATTAGTACCACTCAGATTTATACTCATATCCACACCAGCCGCCTCAAGGCCATCTATCATTCACTTCATCCAAGATCAGAGCCCGGTTGATTTTAGTCGGCGCTAAGAATTTCAAGTAGCTCTTCGGTCATATTTTTTTTAGGATCCGAGGGTTGCTCAATGATTGAACCTTTAAGATTCCAAGTGCTTTCTAAAGTCTTTTTAAAAATCCAAACAGAAGGAACTTTAGTTGTGATCTGGTAAGGAACCATTGATGGCCAGTTCTGTGTAGCGACATCCTTCGTTCTTCCTACTCCAAGATAGGTAAATTTAACATAAGGATTTTTAACTCGGTCAAGCGCTAGAATCCATGGGAGATGGCGATGCGTATCCGAACACCAAGACCCAAATACTATGACCACTTGCACATCTTTATTTATTTTTAAAAACTTATGGACTACTTCCTCGGATAACTTAATGGAGGATTCTTGAGCGCTAAATATTTTTCGATGTTTTAAAATGAGGTCCCTAGAGGTAACCCCAAGAATCACCGGTTGATTGTCTTTTGGATCGCAAGGGAGCGAATCCACATCTTGGGAAGATAGGGGGATAGAAAGAACTAAAAAGCTTAAAAACCCCCTTAAAATGGTAGACAACATATCATTAGTAATACCACCAAAAACAACCAAAAAATAGGTACCAACGATATCTATGAAAATCACAGCACAAGGTCGCTACGCCATTCTTGCTATCTTCGATCTGGCACACCTGAGTCATGGCAAGGCTGTTCCACTTAGAGAAGTTTCTCTGAATCAGGGTTTACCTCTTCCTTTCCTCGAAAAGGTATTCAGAAAACTTGCTCTAGCTAAGGTGGTTAGGTCCTCATCGGGCGCTAAGGGAGGCTACGCGTTAACCCAAAGATGCAATGAGATTAGTATCGGCGAAGTGCTTCGGATCGTAGAGTCAAATCTTCGATCGACCCCCAAGAAAAAGATATCTAAAAATCCTAGGTCGACACCGGAATCTATGTCTAGCCTACTTTGGCGTCAAATCGATGAGCGTCTGTTGGGAATTCTTGAAACAATTACTGTGGCTGATATATGCGCAGAGAGCTATAGTAATTCATGCGAAAAGTGTAATTGCAAAGACTATGTGGCTGAAGTGCAATCAAATATGGCGAATGGAAAACCTATGGGATGTGCAAGCCTGATCAAGAAAGCTTAGCTAAGACCTAACAATAGGCCTTTTAAATAGGTTCCTTCTGGATGATTAATACTGTAAGGATGATCCCAATTGGCTCCTAGATGTTCAAAAACGGATCCCTCGCGACCTGATTCAAGAAGAGAAGTCCAAACAACCTCTTGAAAACGATCCGCATCAAAGTAATGACTACAAGAAAAGACCCACAGTAGACCTCCAGGTCTTACCAATTTAGATGACTCTCTAAAAATATCTTTGTATGCTTTGAATGCTGAAGGAATATCCTTTTTTTGCTTCGCAAACGCCGGTGGATCAACAATTACACAATCATATTTAGAAGTTTTATCTCTAACAAAATCAAAAACATCTGACTCAACTACAGTGTGACGAACCGGATCTAGACCGTTATTGAGCCAATCTTTTTCTGCGATAGATAGCGCAGCCTTAGAGAGGTCTACTGTAGTAACGTGGTTAGCGCCACCTAGGCCCGCTTGGATTGAAAAAGCCCCTGTGTATCCAAAAAGATTTAGGATATCCATGGAAGAAGCCAATCTGTTTAGTTTTAAACGACTTGCTGCTTGGTCTAGAAAGATTCCGGTTTTCTGACCCGTCATTACGGGAACTGAAAGACGCGCATGGCCTTCAAGAATTTCAACGGGTCCAGAAAGACTGCCTTTTAACAGAGAATTAACAACTTGAAGATTTTCATTTTTACGACCAGAATTACTCCGCTCAACAAAAACAAGAGCCCCGAAAGCGGATCCGATACGATAAATTGCTGGAAGCCATAAATCTCTAAGTTTTTCGATTCCTGAGTTTGTGGATTGCAAGACCCAGACATGGGAGTACTGGTCAAGAATCAAACCGGGAATACCATCACCTTCCGCATTCACCAAGCGACAAGCTCGTTCGATCGATAAAAGTCCCAGCAATTGGCGGTAAGAAATCGATTTTTCGATGATTTTATAGAAAAAATCTTCATCAATTCTTACATCTTCATAGGCCAGAATACGAATCGCTATGGACATCCCTTGACTAGACGTCATCCCTACAGCAAAAATTGAACCTTGGGAGTCGGCAATACGAACTAAAGGCTCATCCGGAAGAGATTGAAGAGCGCCACTAAATATCCACGGATGGCGTTTTCCGACAAGGCTATCCTTGTCTTTTTTAAGCCTGACTATAGGATAAGGTTTAGTTGTATCTAACATTGGGTTGACCCTGGGGTGTATTCATGAAGCGCTTTTTTTATGACTTGTTATTTGCCCTGACTCTGATTGTTTTAACAGGGAATACAATTCAAGGACAAACAAATCTATCTCCTAAAGTAGTTTTAATTAGTTTAGACGGTATTGGCGTTGATCAGTTCAATGAACAAATGATGCCTCGCCTGTGGAAAATAATGAAAGAGACAGGAGGCTGGGGATCATCCACTCCTTCAAACCCTGCCATGACCTTCCCTTCCCATGTTTCTATCGCCACCGGCGTCCATCCTGAACGACACGGCATCGTCTCGAACTCTTATTACGACTCCTCGGCAAATGAGATTGTAAAATCATCAGCCTTCGTAGAGTACCTTAGTGAGGAACCCCTATGGGTAGCCAGTACCCGTAAAGGGATCAGAACCGCTGTCTATCATTGGCCCTGTGCTACGGGAGCATGGAAAGGAATTGCTCCTGAAGTTTATAAAATCTTCGATAAGAAAGTTAGCGATGCGGAGAATTTAGATCGATGTTCCGAAGGGTTGTCTCAGGGTATTCAGTTTGTTATGGCTTATCTCAGCGGTACTGATACCGAGGGACACGTTTACGGGGCTCTTAGTGCCGAAGTACTCAAAAAGCTCAAGCTAACTGATGATCTGTTGGCTGATTGGATTGTGGTGACTAGACAGAAGTATCCGAATATTAGAATTATTTTAACTTCAGACCATGGTATGGCATCTCCTACCAAAAAAATTAATCTTTATCGCTTGCTGAATGACTTTGATATAAAAGTATTTGCCTTTGGGGGCTCGGCCTTTATCTATACAAAGAGCGATCAGATTCAAAATATCCTCAAGAAATTGAATTCTACTCCTGGGTTAAGAGCGTGGAGCCGGTCCGATATTCCTTCCGAACTTCATCTAAGAAATAATTCAAGGACCGGTGATATTTACGTAGTCGCCGACTTACCAAACTGGCTCTCGGATAGCAAAAATGACCTTGAAGCAATCTCTGAAATCAATGGACGCAGAGGGGCTCATTCGTATATATCAACGGCTACAATCAGCCCAAAGATGGATCAAAGGAAGGAAGATATCCAAGCATCGGCTTCTATGGCAAGTTTCTTTGTTTTTATAGGGAAGCAGGTTGGCTATTTAGGTACCTTCAATAGTATTGATATTGCTCCGACTATTGCTGAATGGTTTTCAATTAAATGGGATTCGCCTAGGGACGGCAAGTCCATTAAGCCCTTAAAGTGAGTAATCCATGAGCAACGTTCAGCAGCTTATAGTAGCGATATCATCGCGTGCTTTGTTTGATTTTGAGGATGAAAATCAATTTTTTGAAGCCGAAGGGGACCAAGCCTATATGAGGTTGCAGCTATCCCGATTAGATATACCGGCTAAGCGAGGAGTAGCGTTTCCTCTTATCAAAAAACTCATGGCTTTCAATACAGCCGATGAAAACTTAGTTGAAGTTGTCATCCTATCTAGGAATGATCCCGTCAGCGGAATGCGAGTCTTTAAAAGTGCTCAAGCGGAATCCTTAGATGTAAAACGAGGTGTTTTTATCAAGGGTCGTCCCCCTTTTCCTTACCTAAAACCCCTTGGTGCTACGCTTTTCCTTTCGGCTAAAGAAGAGGATGTTCGCGAAGCATTACTCTCCGGATATCCTGCAGCGAGGGTCTATCCATCTTCTTCTAATGACGCTGACCAACATCCCAATGAAGTCCGGATTGCATTTGACGGAGATGCAGTTCTATTTAGTGACGAAGCCGAAATCGTGTATCAAAAGTCTAAATTAGACGGCTTCCAGCAGCATGAGAAAAAAAATGCTCTAAATCCCCTACCGGATGGTCCCTTCAAGCCTTTTCTTTCAGCATTAAATGTTCTTCAACTTCGGTCTAAGGGTTCGAGCATGAAGATTCGCACCGCCCTGGTTACGGCCAGAAGCGCCCCAAGTCACGAAAGAGCCATCAGAACTCTAATGTCATGGAACATTCACGTCGATGAAGCCATGTTTCTTGGTGGTTTATCAAAGACCGAATACCTAAAGGAATTCGAACCTGATTTCTTTTTTGATGACCAAACCGGACATTGTGAGGATGCAGCTAGAAATATTATTCCTACAGGTCATGTTGTGAGTGGAATTAAAAATATTAGGTAGTTTTACCCTTATTGATAGCACCATAGACGTTATCTCTTTGCCAAGGTATGAACCCGGCATCCATAATAAGATGGTTCATTTCTTCTAAGTTGACGCTGTAGCAAGTTCCTGCTGCGCTGACAACATTTTCTTCCAGCATCAATGAGCCCATATCATCACAACCAAATGCTAGAGCAACTTGGCCAGTTTTCTTGCCCATAGTGACCCATGAAGACTGAATATGTGGAATGTTATCAAGATAAAGTCTGGCTATCGCTATCGTCCTTAAGTATTCATCATCGTTTGCGATGGGAATTTTACCCTCCCAGACCGTGTTCCCTGGCTGAAAGGGCCAAGCAACAAATGCCGTATACCCACCCCCATTGGGAGTCCTCAAAGCACGATCCTGTTGTGTGCGGATTACATCAAAATGTTGCAACTTCTCTAAGGTAGTTTCGCCAATACCATACATCATAGTTGCCGTGGTTTTCATTCCTTCTTCGTGAGCTGCTTCCATTACTTCAAGCCAACGTTCGGGGCCACCTTTGAGGGGGGCAATTTTTTTACGAATCCGGGGTACTAAGATTTCTGCACCTCCCCCTGGAATGGAACCGAGTCCTGCGTGCTTCAGTTCAGCAATAGTTTGACGAAGGGTTTTATGATTAAGTTTGGACATCATTTGAATTTCAACAGGAGAAAAACCATGAACCCAAAGACCCAATTCGGAATTTATGTAGGAAACCAGATCTAAGTAGTATTCCCAGGGTAAATCAGGATTAACACCTCCTTGCAGGAGAAATCCGGTACCGCCAAGGGCTTTTGTCTCTTCAGCTTTTACCTTCAACTGTTCTTTTGTAAGTACGTACCCCTTTGTATCACCTGGCTTCTTGTAAAAAGCGCAAAAGGTACAGTAAACGTTGCAGATATCCGTATAGTTAACGTTACGATCTATGACGTAACTCACTTTGGATGGATCATTGTGTTTATTTCGAATGAATGTTGCTGCTTGACTAAGTTCTGGCAGACTTGCAGAGTCATAAAGCGTAGCCGCTTCATCAATCGATAAACGCTGTGAGGAATATACTTTGTCTAACAAAGCATCATGGGATAGAACAGCAGTAGCAAGAGGCATGGTTTATAAACGATAACCCATAACAACGAGACATCGTTTACAAACAGAATCCTGTCCAGATATTCCATGATTGAAGTGGTCCATCAAGAAACGCCCACGACATTTATCACAAACTTGTACGGGTTCTTGCGTGTCCTTAGGAGCTGTGATGTTGGTGGGATCCGGCATATGAATGCTCCTTGAGGGTAAATTTTATCAAAAAACTAGACTAATGAGAAACCTTCACCCAAATAAACCTTTTTTATATCAGGATCAGCGGCAATTTCTTGGGGAGTACCATTTTTAAAAATCACGCCATCGACAAGAATGTAGGCTCGTTCGGCAATTTGTAGGGTCTCTCTCACATTGTGGTCAGTAATTAGCACACCTATATCCCTAGATTTTAACTCGTGAATTAATTCATGAATTTCATTGATACTTTTGGGATCTATGCCTGCGAATGGTTCATCTAATAGGATAACTTTGGGATTAGATACCAGAGCTCTGGCTAATTCACATCGACGACGTTCACCTCCAGAAAGTTGTCGGCCAAGAACATTTTCAACTTTTGATAGTCGAAAAGATTTTATAAGATTATCGGTGATGAGGTGTTGATCAGAGACCTGTGAATACAAAAGTTCAGCTATCGCCATGATATTCTCGCGTACTGTAAGTCCTCTGAAAATACTGGATTCTTGCGGTAAATAACCGATACCAAGTTGGGCTCTTTTGTGCATTGGCATAGAGGAGATATTGATCTCATTCCAATAAATAACGCCTTCATCAGGTGTCTCAATACCCACTATCATGTAAAAGGTAGTGGTTTTGCCTGCACCATTAGGACCCAGTAAACCAACGATCTCACCGGGGCCTATCTCAAGGGATACATCTTTTACAACTGGATGACCATCATAAGATTTACGCAGATTTCTAATAGACAAGACGGATAGAGACGGTGTATGCAAACTAGTCATAAATTTTATTACTTCCTCTCACACGACCTTGCCAATAAATAGTATAGGTTTTATCTTTCGGATTTGGCGTAATCTCAAGGCGGTCTCCAGAACCCTCACCTAATTTGCCCCTAAGGACTACCTCACCCTCAAGCCTTATTACTGATATTTTTCTAGATTGATCGAATACAATCGATGCTCCTCGGGCATTACATGACCAACCTAACCCATTAAGAACAATTGGACCTCCGAGTAGCATCCTATTATTTTCGTATGAGCCACTAGCGGCATCTACTGTTATTCTGCCCTTTTGCTCTAGAAAAGTCCCACGGAGAGGCTCGGGGAATTTGATCAGAGAAGTATTTTTTATAATTTTAGAGGTTGTGATTGTATCCGAATCGCGTCGCCAAATTATAGGATCCCCTGATAAAGTCCATTGAAGCTTTGATCCCCTTAGAAGAGTTCCCGACAGCACTCCTTCGTTATTATTTAATTCGTATTTGACGGGCCCTTGGATCGTCCACAAATCTCGGTTTCCAGATGCCGCCCCTCCCAAATAGGTGCCATCCTTACCCTCTCCCCGAACAGTGGGACCTAGAGACCACGTAAGGGATCTTCTATTGAAGCGTAGAGTTTGAGATATAAATTTAAGATCGTTCAAGATTATTTCGGTTGATTGGGGAGAAAAGACTTCATCGGGTTGAATATCAGTGGGGTAGGAAGCCCCTTGTCGTTCGCGCATGAAAATATCAGGACTTCTGATTATTGTTCTATTAGATCCCTCAGAACGATTGAATTCGACATTGCCAATAAACCTTGAGAGATCGGGGAATATAAAGGCCGATTCTGAACGAATACTCTCAGCAGTATTAGCCTCAAGCTTCGATCCTCGGACATTACTGAGCCCAAGCTTAGACGAGGATTCACTTTCGGAGTATAGAGCATTATCGCTGTTTAATATAAGTTCATTCTTACGAATAAACGATACCTTGGTCGGAAAACTAATCTCCCCATTGGTAACAGCTGCCTTGCTTGTTGTAAGTTGTCCCGATAATAGATTTGATTGAATTTGCATTAGAAGAATTTCATCTAAATTTGGCGTTGTAATTACCGCATCAGCTTTAAGAGATTTGAGACTATTTTTATTGTTATCTCTTGCTAGAAAGGTTATCGGAGCTAATTGGGACTCAAAGACTCCGCTAGATCTTCTAACCCAACCTGCGGGAAGTGCCCATTGACCTTGGAAAAGGCCAGATAGAGAGGTCCACTTTACAGGCACGAGGCCTTTCCAAACACCCCGTGACCAAATAAGGCAGGGGATATCTCCTTGGGCTAAACCTTCACCGATGAGGGCATCATTAAGGTTCCTGAAGGACAATTTAATTGGGCCGAAGATCGTCCATTCGTCGCTTCTTCGGATTGCAGAAGAACCCTCAATAAACCATTTACCTGATTGATCCTCAAAAGTGATACGCGCAGGTTTGATTAATATTTCAGACGAGCGAGTTGAAATTGAATCATACGCTAGGGTGATTTGGCGATTCTCATATGTTTCTCTTAGAGTTCCGGTTTTCCCTTCTACCCCCTCCCTGTAATTCTTGAAAGTAATACTTTTGTCAACAGATTTAATATTTTTTACAAAAAAGGGGGTTAGACCAATCACTAGAATCAGTAAACTCCACCCGACTCGAATAATAATCCTCGAATCCATCATTGGAAACTCTCAAACTTGCCTACCCCAATTGAACGCACTCGGGCAACTAGGATTGTAGGCAGGGATAAAATTTGGGAGGGAAGCATAAGTCTCGGGGGGCTCGTAGAATCAGTATGTCGGCATTGACACCCTACTCTAAGTTTAATAGATTGTCGAAATCTGCCCTTCAGAGGCTTCTTGGGCTCATTATGGTCACTTGTGAGAAAATGGGAGGGTAGTCAGACTTGTTTATGATTTATTTTTAAAGGGATCCTCTAGGTATGAAACAAAAGATTTTTTTCATCACATTGATATCTGTTTGCCTATCCCTAACGGGGTCAGGTGATATTCCCAAGATCGATGGCACAAAACTAGTAAAAGTTCCAGGACCCTTGGTCGATGAATCAAGGATGGATCCTAGCCGATGGCCAGGAGCACCCAAGGACATGAACTTTAGAAGATTGGCAAGAAGAACTTCGACTATTTCCGCTGTTGCTGCCCCTACCCTTGAGGCGATTATAGAGGATAAAGTCAATGATCAAGCCGGTTGGAAAGCTTATCGATTCGATATACCCCCCAAGTCATCTTATGAGTTCACAATCATGGCGGAGCGCCGCGCTTGGTTTGCGCTCCGGGTTATTAATAAGTGGGGACAAATCGAAGAGGGGATGACTCAAAATATTATTCAGAGAGGGTACCCCTACGCAAGTTACATCAATGATTCTGATCAAACTAAAACTATATACGTGATAGCGGACACCACAGAAGATAATACATTCGGTGAGCCCTACAGCTTACTCATTAAAAACATGCTAAATAAATAACTATGAACACGTGGATAGGGCACTACGGTTTTCCCATCGTTGGTCTCACGGGATCGATAAGTTCGGGTAAAACGTTTGTGGCGAGTATCGCAAGGTCCTTTGGATTCGAACACATTAATACTGACGATATTGCAAAAAATATTCTAAGGCAAGATCGAGAAATCCAAGAGCGCGCCCAAACAATTACGGGTATCCAACCAGTTAGATTGGATGGGTCGATCGATAAAGCCTTCGGAAAAACGCTTTTTTCTAACCCTACAATGCTAAAAGAATACGAAGCACTTATTCATCCTCTAGTATTTAAAAATATACAGATTTTTTTCGACACGCTAGTCCCCCCTTATCCAAAGGGACTTTTAATCGAATCGGCGATATGGAGACAGTTAGAGGAAATTCCAACTTTTGACTCAATCTGGGTTGTTGAAGCTCCAGAACACAAGAGAGTAGAGCGTTTTTTAGTAAAGAATCCTGACGGGTTAGGTCTTTTCAAGGAGATTAATTTAAACCAACTCAAATCATCCCCTAAAATTGATTCGCCTATGTATACAATCATCAATGATGGACGCGATCTCCATCAAGTGATCGAGGGTATTTGTAATGAAACAATCAAAGAATGGGCAAAGTTAAATAACCTAAGGGCTTAATAATGTTGGAGACCTTTTTAAACTATATAAATGATAAGTCGCTAGAGAACGAGTACCGAGATGAGCTTTTAGCCCTCTTTCCCAATACAGGTAACCTAGATGCAGGTCAGTTGGAGGAGATGCAATCTCGTTTTGCATCGCAGTTAATTTTTGGTACGGGCGGTATTAGAGGCCTAATGGGTGCAGGGACCAACCGTATAAATCTTCCAACCATAAGAAAAGTAACCAATGCCTTAGGGCAAACAACCAAAGAACTCGCAAGGGGTCCCATGACTGCAGTAGTGGGCTATGATACTCGAATAAACTCGAGAAAGTATGCCGAACACGCTGCGGCAGTCCTCATGGATCAAGGGTTTAAAGTGTGGATATCTTCAACCCCAACTCCAACTCCATTTTTATGTTTTGCCATGCGAAGGCTCGGATCATCTTGCGGGATTATCATCACCGCCTCTCATAATCCAAAAAGCTATAACGGACTAAAAGCTTACGATAACCAAGGTGGTCAAATTGTAGAAGCATGGGATAAGCGTATAACAGAGCTCATCCTTAAGTCACCTCTGGTTATGACAGCACCCTTAAGTCATGTTTCCGAAGCTGAATTCATACCCTCAGAAATCCAAGAGGAATTCATTTCTAGCGCTTGTTCCTTTTTGCCTCCTAAACCTGAAGCACAAGTTTATCCTAAAATTATGTACACACCTTTTCATGGAACCGGAGCAGCGCTTGTAACAAGAATTTTTGAAAGGGCGAAGATACCCCTCTTGCTATCACCCTCGCAATCTTTAATGGATGGTAATTTCTCAACTTGCCCTCGGCCTAACCCCGAAGAAATTAAAAGCTATGCCGCAGTAATCTCTGATGCGTCGCAATCTAAGGCGCACTACATCATAGCCAATGACCCTGATGCGGATCGAATAGGCCTAGTAACTGAGAAAAAGGGGTATATCAATGAATTAGGAAATAGCTGGAAATTAATGACCGGAAATGACTTAGCTTCTTTAACGTTGGACTATTTAGCAAGGATGAGGCCTACGCCCGGCACAATCATAACCACTATTGTTACCTCGGATTTCTTATCTGCCGTAGCCAGAAAACACCAGTTGGGAGTTGTGAAAACCTTAACGGGCTTCAAAAATATTGCAAATTCAATGAATCGTCTCACCGAGATTGGGGATCGCTACGTATTCAGTGCAGAAGAGAGCTATGGGATTTTAATCAATGGGCAACTTCGAGATAAAGATGGGGTAAGCAGTTCTGTTTTTGTGGCTAGCATGTTACAGGATATTGAATCTCGGGGGATTTCAGTGTGGGATGCTATCTCAGATTTACAGCGGTCCACAGGGGTTTTTTATAATGATCTGGTTAATCTTGAGGACCCCTCGCCAAGTGGCATTAAGCGATTCAACCAATTAATGCAGACGTTACGAACTATAAAACTAGATAACTTCTGGGATCTTCCAGTAATATCCCGAGAAGATTATTCAATTGGCCTCGCCACTGATGTAGAGGGGCGCTCGAGCATCCTCTTAGACCGGCAGGACGATCTAAACAAAGCGAGGCCCATTCCACTTTCAAATGTATTAAAGTTTTATCTCAATGATGGAAGTTTCATTGCATTAAGGCCTAGCGGTACAGAGCCAAAGTTAAAAATTTATCTCCAGAGTTGTACGAGTAATGAACACCTCGACTTTCTCAAAGAAAAAGTCCAGTCTTTCCTGGCTTAGGCATTTCCTTCGTATATCTCAATTGGAAGGCTGGGGACTCTTTCTAGAACCCACTTTTCTATAAGCTTTAATTCTTTCAAAGTTAGCGCAGTGGCATTTAACTCGGGCGTAGGTCTTGCAACAGTATAAATTTGAAGGGCTTGTAATTGGGATCCATTTCGTATGAAGCGTTGTAGATGATTTGCAAAGGAGTCAATTTCTTCTCGGGTTGGAATGAGGCCATTCCACCTAAGGAAAAGCGATTGAATAGTTACGGGGTACCGCTGGGATGTACGTTCGATATTGTGAAGAATTTTCTCAAAAGGGACATGGGTACGATTAATTTCTTTATAGTACTCGTTAGTTCCCGCATCAAGTTTTAACCAAACTTCACCTCTGTTTGCCATCATAATCTCTAGTGCATTGATAACATGTGGTGCAAGGAGATTACTACTGTCGGTAATGAGAATGAGTTTAGTTTTAGAATCATTTCTCGACTTGAGTAAATTAGTTATTTCTTGAACTACCAAAGGAAATTCTTGACATGTGGTGGGCTCCCCATCTCCAGAGAAGGCAATATCATTTAGGCGTCTCAGGTGTGAAGGAATGTCACGAAATGGGTTTGCTTCGTAGAGTAGCCCATTCTCAACAAGATCCAAAAGTTCTTCGACTTCTTGGGTTATTTGGGTTAGTGAAATATCTGATCTTTTTCCGGGTGTTTTTCGATTGACTTCACAATATACACAATCAAAGTTACAGACTTTGTCTGGATTGAGGTTAATGCCTACGCTTATTCCTTTAGAGCGTCGCGAAAGAACAGGATAGGCGTAATCAAAATTCTGCCATTCTCTTCTATGATCTCTATGCGCTTCTAGTCGAGAGTTAGTCATCAAATTCATCGGCTTTATTGCACTTATCGATCATTTCTTTTTTCCACAAGATAGGCTCTGGCTTGAGGCTATCGTCGACAGCAACCATAACAAATTCACCGCTCGTAACATCTTTCCGTTTGTCAGAGATAGGCTGGTATACCTTAACTTTTAAAGAGACTGTAATGGAAGTGGTCCCCGTCTGAATAACATGGGCATAAAATTCCATAATATCTCCAGGTCGGACCGGACTATGAAAGATCAACTCGGAAACTTTACGAGTTACAAAGCGTCGATTATAACTCACCAAACTAGCAGTTATTCCAGCCGTTTGATCCATATTCGCCATCATGTCGCCCCCAAAAAGGGCACCATTGAGTCCAATATCTTGATCCAAAGCCATTTCACGTTTAATTAGCATGGATTAATACTCGATTATAAAAGAGATTAAATCAAGGATTGGAGTGTAGAACCTAGTTCTGCAGGGCTTTCGACAACATGGACACCAGCAGCCTTAAGAGCATCCATCTTAGAGGAAGCGGTGCCTGCTCCACCCGATATAATGGCCCCAGCGTGCCCCATTTTTCTACCAGGGGGGGCCGTTTGACCTGCAATAAAAGCAACGATGGGCTTTTTAAAGTGATGTTTAATCCACTCTGCAGCTTCTTCCTCTGCAGTTCCGCCTATTTCACCTATCAAAATCACTGCGTGGGTATCTTTATCCTGATTGAACAGCGATAAGGCATCAATATGACTAGTTCCATTAACGGGATCACCTCCGATGCCAATACAAGATGACTGACCGATTCCGAGAGCACTAAGTTGACCAACAGCTTCATAAGTTAAAGTCCCAGACCTAGAGACGACCCCTATATTTCCTTGCTTATGGATTGATCCGGGCATGATCCCGATTTTTCCAATGCCGGGCGAAATAACGCCGGGGCAATTGGGGCCGATGAGCCTAGAGTGGGGAAAATCCGACAACGCACGTTTGACTTTCACCATATCTAAAACCGGAACTCCTTCAGTGATACAAACGATTACTTCGATTCCCGCATAGAGTGACTCGAGAATAGCATCGGCCGCAAATAAAGGAGGCACGAATATCATGGTGGCATTTGCAGAAGTCTTAGAGATCGCTTCTTCGACTGAATTATAAACGTCGAAGCCGTCAATCGAAGTCCCTCCCTTGCCGGGGGTAACCCCACCAACTACATTAGTGCCATAGTCACGACAACCCTTGGCGTGGAAAAGCCCCTCTTTGCCAGTGATACCCTGAACAATGAGTCGAGTTGATGGAGTTACAAGTACCGACATAGAAACACCTTTTTCTATAATTGGGGCTGGTCTTGATGAATCTCGGGTCTCATGGCATTGAGTCGAGTGAGATAATCGTTTTTAAGCGCGTCTAATTTGAGATTATCTCGGTAGATTTTAACTAGTAGCGTAACAACAATGAGAAGCGAGACAAGGGAGCCTACCAACATTAAGGATGGTGTACGAAAAAGAGTAAGTTCCCAGTTCTCTGCGCCAATAATCCAAACGAAAAAGTACATGAGGGGTAATAACCCAACAAATAGAAAAAAGAAATTCCACCCTAGTTTCCAGGTGTTTTGATACATCACTTCCCTGAACTCATTAAGGAGATTTTGATACTGATCTTTATCTTGGTCAGTCATGGGTAGCCTTGGCGGCTGCGACCGCTTTTTCGGCAGCATCACGAAGATTATCCGCAACAATGAGATTCAAGCCACTCTGTTTTAATATTTCTTTACCTTTGTCAACATTAGTGCCTTCAAGACGAACAACTACTGGAACCTTCATGCCTATTTCTTGGGCTGCCTTTACAATTCCGGACGCTACGATATCACACCGCATAATACCGCCAAAGATATTAATCAAAACAGCTTTAACTTGAGGATCTTGAAGAATGATTCTAAATGCATTTTTTACTGCGTTCTCGCTTGCGCCTCCTCCCACGTCAAGAAAGTTAGCAGGTTCGGATCCGTAAAAGTGAATAATATCCATTGTGGCCATGGCGAGACCGGCACCATTGACCATGCACCCAATCGATCCATTCAGTTTGATGAAATTTAAATTATATTTAGAGGCTTCTATTTCTTCAATTACTTCCTCATTTATATCTCGATAGTCCAAAAGATCAGGATGGCGACCTAGGGCGTTATCATCAAGGGAGATTTTTGCGTCCAGGGCGACAAGGCTCCCTTGCTTGGTGACCACCAAGGGATTAATTTCAACTAATGAGCAATCGCTTTCAAGGAATAACTTGTAAAGAGCTGATGTGAAGGATTTTAGAGACTTAACTTGTGGAGTATCGAGGCCATAAAGACTTGCAAGTTTTCTAATTTGAAAATCTGTGAGTCCAACTGCAGGATCGATTGTAAAAGTCATTATTTTGTCGGGAGTTTCATGAGCAACTTTCTCGATTTCTACCCCCCCTTCCCGAGAGGCAATTACTGCAACACGGCCTGTTTTTCTATCCACTAGGATACTCAGATAAAACTCTCGATCAATATCAACAGGATCACTTATATAAACTTTTCTAACAATCTTTCCCTGGGGTCCTGTTTGTGGAGAAATTAAAGTCATCCCCATAATTGAATTGAATAGGGATTTGGCTTCTTCGGGACTTCGAGCGAATTTGACCCCTCCTGCCTTCCCACGTCCTCCAGCATGAACTTGTGCCTTAAGAATTGAAGTTCCACCGAAGGACTTTGTCAGAAAAAAGGCCTCCTCTGGGCTCTCTACAATCTGCCCGTTGGGAGTGGAAATATCGAATTTTCTTAGGAGCTCTTTTGCCTGATATTCATGTATATTCAAAACTACCTCAGAAGATATTTTTAAAATTTAGTCAAGGAACAACTTAGGGTTAACTTTGATATCCTATGCGAAGAAATAGGGGTAAGCAGGAGATTACAGTGTGGTACTAATTTCCTGATGCAGTTTTTCTCATGCTGACGGAGTAAACCATAATACCTAGACCGGATTTAGCCACAATGTCAGCAATCGTATAGCCTATTTGGATAGACGGAGATGCGGGATCAAAACCTGTAAATCTCAGGGCGTATACAACAGGATAGAAAAACCACGTAATTGCAATTAGATTACGAGCATTCAAAATTAATGATTTGGAGGATGCTGGTTGGGCCTCGATAGATTTTGAAAGACCGAAGAATAGTTGGTGAAGGATAAAAATGAATGGGATACAGGAAAGAATGAAGTAGAGAAGTCCATCCGAGCTTCCAACTGGGGCCATTTCACCTTTGTAGCCAATAACAATCATCAAGATGGCGAGGATAGAGAGAAGAAATGATTTAGAGCGAGTCTCGCTTTCGGATAATCGTAACGCTAGAATGAATTCGATTAAAAGTAAGGGGACTGTTAAAAGCCAGTCAACGTAGCGATAGGAGTCTGTGGATCGAAGAAGTGAATAGTCGTAAGCAATACGGCAATAGTGATAGCAAGCGATTAGGGTTACGACTCCTGAAATCGTAACAGCTGTCCTGTATTGAGTTGCGACTTGTTGTCTTTGAAGGAACAAGAAGACAGTGGTCGCTCCAAAACACGCTATTGCAAAAGAGTAAGCACTGGATATAAGCGGATTTTCGATCATTAAAAATACCTCAATTATGGGGGTATTGAATGGGTGTTGACAGTTTTATTTTATGCGATCAAGCAGTAAATTCGGTAATATTTTTAAAAAACTGAAGGAATCGCTTTTATAAAAAGGGGTATCCAAAATGGCTAGAGCTTTCTCAGTTTCTTCCTTGGCTAGGTTATAGGTCTGCTCGAGTGTTTGGTGCTGCAGGAGTAGGGTTTTTAATTGAGAAGCTGAAGAATTAAGACTTTCTGCAGTGCGGTTCATGGACCAAAAGTCCTCTATCAGAGGGTCGGCTATCTTGGGGATTACGTCTTTGAGGAGGAGAAGTGGAAGTGTCAGTTTACCTTCTTTCAGATCCGTGAACACCGGCTTACCTAATTGGGACTCTGTTGAAGAATAGTCCAGCAGGTCGTCGATAAGTTGAAAAGCTCTTCCTAGGTGGAGTCCATAAGTTTCAAGGTCCCTAACTATGTCAGTTGGTGCGCCAGATAGAATTGGGCCTGACTTACAGCATGCTGCGAATAACAATGCTGTTTTACGTTCTAAAATATCAAAATATTGGTCTCGATTTAGGTGAATATCAAAAAGATGATCGTGCTGTATGAGTTCTCCCTCGATGACTTTGGATGTTACTTCGGAGAGAACTTCCATCATACGCCAATTTCGGCCCTCAATTGCAGAGGACATAGCTCGAAGATAGAGAAGATCGCCAAAAAGCACTGTCAGATTATTGCCCCAGAGTGCATTGAGAGTTTTGCTTCCTCTTCGGGTCGCTGAGTGGTCAATTACATCGTCATGAATTAGGGTAGCCGTGTGAATTAGCTCAAAAACGCAAGCAAACCTTATAGCTATTTCAGACGAGACGTTAAAAGCTTTGGTCGATAAAAGAAGCAGTGCTGGGCGTAATCTTTTACCTGATGTATTGAGTATGTGGGAGGAAAATTTATCAATGACCTCAATTTTATTTTGGGTCAGAAGTCTTGAGAGCTCGGACTCAACTAAGGACAAATCCCCTCGGACTGAATCAAAGATACGAGCGGAAGTGACGATGCTCATTTATCCTCTTAGGTTAACAATTTGAACATCGATATTAGCTCGATTTTGTTCCTGGCGAATGTAGGCAATAACTTCTTGTAGAGTATCTTTGTCTTTGCCTGAAACTCTCAACTGATCTCCCTGGATAGAGACTTGGACTTTGAATTTTTTTTCTTTGATGCCATTAACGAAGATCTTTGCTTTATCTTGCGGAATACCCTGTGAGATGGTGATTTCTTGTCGTACCGTCCCTTTGGATGCCTGCTGTATTTTGCCGTATGTCAGGGAGCGAATACTTACTCCACGCTTAAAGAGTTTACTCTGAAGAACATCAATAACTGCTTTGAGTTTTATTTCATCATCACTAGTAAGAATTATCTTGTCCGTGCCACTTAATTCAATATTTGATACTGAGCCCTTGAAATCATACCGCTGTTTAATCTCCTTCAACGAGTGCTCTGTAGCATTCTTGACCTCTTGAAAATCTACTTTAGAAACTACATCAAAACTACATTCTGAAGCCATAAGATGGGTTCTCCATTCCTATTATTTATGATGGCATTTCATCCGTATTTGCACCACAAAGAATGATGCCCACCGGGTCTGTCGAGAATTGCCAATCAGCTTCAAATAGCGCTGCTAGCGCCGTGGCTCCCGAAGGCTCCAGCAGAATTCGACAATGACTCCAAAGCCAATTTTGAGCAGACCTAATCATTTCGTCTGATACGCGCTTAACGGGGTGATTCTTTTCACGAATGATGTCCCAATTGTACTGACCGATAGAAGGAGCCCCTAGACCACTTTGGGCAATGCCAGAGGGTAAAACAGGCACAGGTTTATTTTTGCGCTGAGCTTCGAATAAACTTGGGCAGAGAACGCTTTCAACCGGCAGAACGTTCTGGTGTGGAAGCGCTAATGTTAAGCCGCTTAATAAGCCTCCGCCGCCGACGCCAACAAGCCAGTCTTTAGGATGAAGCGCATGATCAAGCTCTAAGCCTATAGTTCCAGCCCCATGAATGACATCGAGGTCGTCATAAGGGTGAATAAAAGACGCTTGTATATCCTGCGAGTGGCTTATTGCTCTTTCATAGACGACATGCATAGGGTCGTCTAGCATCTTCAGCTCGGCTCCGAATGATTTAATAATCTTTGCCTTAAAGGATGGCGCCCAGCTAGGTAGGTATATAATTGCTTTTTTGTTGAAGCATTGAGCGGCATACGCAACCCCAATACCATGATTTCCGCCGCTAAAAGCGATAACCGTTGAAGATTGGGTGGTTGCTACTTTATTGAGAGCTCCCCTCAATTTAAAACTTCCTCCTACCTGAAGATATTCGAGTTTCAAAAGCAACTTCTGGGTTCTATTATTGATATGAAAGTCCACTTCAAGAAGCGGTGTTCGACGTACATAGGGAGAGATTCTCTCGTATGCTTTATTAATCTCTATGAGTCCTGATTCCACGAAAAGTCCTTTACTTCCTGATTCGGGCTAAAACATGATGAAAAAGCATATCTAACGCCATTGTGTTCTCTACACCCACGGGAATGATGATATCAGCCCATCTTTTACTGGGCTCGACAAACTCAAGGTGCATGGGCCTTACGCTAAATTCGTACTGCCGAATGACACTTTCAAAAGTTCTCTTTCTTTCCTTCATGTCACGGTTGAGCCTTCGAATCAATCGGATATCCGAGTCCGTATCTACGAATACTTTGACATCTAACTGACTTCTAATTTCAGGTAAGGCAAAAAGAAGTAGTCCTTCGAGAATGACAACTTCTTCAGCAACCATGGGCGTGTCCCATCCCTTACGATCGGACACTGTGAAATCATATAGAGGCTTTTCTATAGTCCTCCCCTGTTTGAGTTCATAAAGATGTTTAGCCATCAATTCTACATCTAGGGCCTTGGGATGATCGTAATTGATCGGGTCAGGAGCAAACTTATTTTTATTAACTTCTTTGGGATTATAGTAAGCATCTAAATCTAATAGAGTAGGGGTCACCCCTTCTTCTGTAAGTTTTTGGGAGAGGGCTTTAGCTACAGAAGTTTTCCCACTTCCGGATCCACCGACAATCCCGATGAGCCAAGGTCCTTTATTCACAGTAAATTACCCTCAAATACCATCTTACTCTCGAGATAGATATACTTCAGTCTATGTTCTTTACAAAAAACTATCGAATCATAAGCACCCTAATAGTATCAGCCTCGCTAGGCTGCTCATCCGATACTCCCCGCCTCTTACTTGACCAATCGAGAATTCTCACTAATGAGAATCAATACAAAGCAGCCCAAGTTCTTTTAAATCAAATCATTACTGACTATCCAAATTCGGATGAGGCTACTAAGGCCAAAGCGGAGCTATTTTTTGTCACCAAGAGACTTGATAAAGACTTCGATAACCGTATGCTCGAGACCAGGCGATCAATGATTAGAATCGTAATTGCTATTGAACGTTATCGTACTGATAAGAAAAAACTACCTAGCACTCTCAATGAACTCTATCCGCAGTACTTAAGCACCCTGCCCCTCGATGGTTGGGGTCACCCATTTTTCTATACACTGAATAGCAAGTCTGAGGAGTTTCCCTACCGGGTTTTCTCTATGGGGAGTGAATCCAAGCCTATTCCTTTTAACCTTTTACACCCTTCTCTAACTAGCCAAACGATAAACCTAAATAAAAAACCTTAATTTGGCTTTTATAAACGTTAACACCAGCTGCCAAAGTGGAACCTTACGAGCTTTGATGGGATTTAATTTACAGTAATTACAAAACCTATTTATGGTGTCGGGGTCCCCTGACCAGCCTAGGTGTCCAGATAAGAACCAGGCATTGGGAGAAGAGGAGCCTTCAAGAACAGGCCTTAGGTAATCTTCAGCACCCCACAGAGCATTGGTCGAGGAAGATGGCTTTAGGAGGCTAATTTTGATGTTCTCTCCACTACTCGTAACTTGTTGAGAAATAATCTCTTCGAGGGGCCTTCCTGAATTTCGACGATGTAGCGACTTGAAAAGCTTTGAGAATCTCTGGAAAAGGGCAAGGCTACCCTCCACTTTTATTTTGCCCTCTAGGTAAGCTTTCAATCCATCAAGTCTATTTTCAGAGATTGCTACCCAGTCTTCTGATTTGACCCTAACTATCACATCAGGTTTTTTAGACCGACCTCTCTGGATGGAGATTGTTTGATCTTCTATGGAGACCTGAAAGGTATCCTCTTCTGACTCACTGCAGATAAAAAGATATGTGGCGTTAAGACCAAGGGCGCGATCAGGTCGGAATAAATCGGGCATTTGCTTGAATACTTTTTCTACCGACATTTTTAGCTCTTATACTAATTTGATTATAGAGAGAGTAGTCGAGTGTATCCTCAAATCTTTTGTCACTGGTGTGGTAATCTAGCCGATTTGATTTGGGTCCATGGTCATGGACAATGCTCTAAATGTGGGACTAATTCGGAAGAGTGCTGCAATGGCGAAACATGCCAATTGAGCTGAATGAAGAGAACGAGACTAACTCGCTTTATAAATATCCATAACTTCCCGAAGAAGGGTTAGCGCCTCACTTCGGGGACGCTGGAAAGCATTTCTTCCCATGATGGAGCCAAATCCTCCACCTGCAGCAATCTCAGATACTTCTTTCAAGATTTCTTCTTTAGACTTTGTTTCGCCACCAGAAAAGATAACGATTCGCTTGCCCGCAAAAGAACTTCGAACTACTTCGCTGATTCGGTCTTTTAGTGACGAAGTCGATATGGATGCCTTCTTGAATGCTTCTAGGGCAGCGGGATGCTCAATATGATCTTTGGGAGGCTTAACTTTAACAATATGCGCACCTAGTTGACACGATAGATGAGCTGCATACGCGATAACATCAACAGCAGTCTCACCCTCTTTAGAGAGGCCTTGACCCCGTGGATAAGCCCACACAACAGTTGGAAGCCCTGCATCTCTGGCTTCAGCAATAATTTTCCGTAGAGCCTCGTATTGCTGATTCCTCAGGGCGCTGCCCGGATAGATGGTGTAACCCACAGCCGTACAACCTAGTCTTAGGGCGTCTTTAACAGATGCGGTGATTGCACTTTGGGGATCGTGGCCTTTGCTAAGTACATCAGAGTTATTCAATTTCAATATGAAGGGAATCTTTCCTCGGTATTCGCTTGCGACAAATTCTATAAAACCCAAGGGGGCAGCGTATGCATTACAACCTGACTCAATAGCAAGTTCGACATGATAATTGGGGTCGTAAGAGGGTGGATTGACCGCAAAAGATCGGGCCGGTCCGTGTTCGAAGCCCTGATCGACTGGGAGAATCACAAATTTACCAGTTCCAGAGAGTTCTCCGTGAGTCAATAATTTTTTGAGGTTTTCTCGGACCATAGGCGAGTCGGATTTATACCAAGATAAAATTTCATCGGTTCGTTTTGTCATAAGGTGGTCCTAGAGGGTACTTGATTATTTTAGTCGATATTGTCTAGGCTATCGCAAATACAGATGGGCGGCATTTAGCCTAAGTCATAGCAACTATGAAGTAAGATACCCTTAAAGCAAGATGAATCTTCAAACTATGGCGGGGGCATTTAATAAGCGGCGATCATTGAATTGGATCCCACTAGCGCTTACATACTCTTGTATGTACATGGGTCGCTTCAATTTCAATTTAGTAAAAGATGATATTGGGCAAACCTTCTATCTGGATAAAGCCGAAATGGGCTTAATTGCTGCGTGTGGTTTCTGGACCTATGCGCTATCGGTTGCTATTAATGGATCCATCATAGATCGTTTAGGTGGACGAAAAGGAATAATTGTCGCTACCGTAGGGTCTGCTATTTTGAACGCCGGGATTGGCTTTTTTTTCCTAAACACTCAGGTTACGAAAATTCTGATCCCTCTTACTATACTTTGGTCACTCAACATGTATTTTCAAAGTTGGGGCGGCCTCTCGATTGTCAAAATCAATAGCGCTTGGTTTCCCGTTAAACAGCGCGGTATTTTCGGTGGGATCTTTGGAGCCGTGCTTTCTACAAGTTTTATTTTGACGAATACATTCGGAGCTTGGATTATCTCTCACTATTCTTGGACATTCATATGGTTTGTACCTTCTGTATTAATGTTTATTTTTTCGATCATTGATTATTATGTTGTCAGGAATACCCCTAGCGAATGTGGCCTAGAAGATATCGATACGGGAGATGGATCAATAAAGGGTGATACCCGGCTGAGTAAAATTACCCTCTCGCACTTCAGAGAGAAGCTTTTTAGCAGACCTGTAATTCTTATGTTGGTCATGGCTGAGTTTTTTACGGGATTTATTAGACAAGGACTGCTGCTCTACGCTACCGAATACCTCAATGAAGTTCAGTCGATGTCAAAGTCTCATCCCCTCTTTGCATGGTCTGGAATTGCCCTTTTTACCGGTGGAGCATCTGGTAGCTTGTTGAGCGGTTGGATTAGTGATAAGTATTTTCAATCTAGAAGGGCTCCGTCTGCTTTCATCTTTTTTGTAGCCCAACTATTCATTTTTGCGATCCTTGGGTACTCGCCATACGCCACTTCAACCACGGGTCAAATCATAGCCATCGTTTGTATGGGCCTCGGGACCATGTTAGCCCTAGGTATCCACGGGCTTTTAAGCGGAGCGGCGGGAGCAGATTTTGGGGGAACACGGGGTGCCGCAACAGTTGTGGGCTTTGTCGATTCTTTTCAATATTTTGGGAGTGGATTTAGCGGCATTGTGATGGGTTGGGTTCTCAAAACATACGGATGGGGTCCGGAAGCCATGCCTCTAAATGCATGGTACTGGGCGGCTTTGCTTCTCCCCTGTAGTCTATTTGGTGCTTTTGCAATGCTGAAGATGTGGAACGCAGATCCCAATCCATCGGCGCGCCATTGATAACCATTCTTTCAACCCTAAATACCTTGATAGTAAAATGATCGACTATGAATGTTACTAAGCAAGTTAAAGATGCTATTGATTTGGTAGCCCTTATAAGTCAAAACGTCAAACTTCAGAAAGTGGGGGCAAATTTTAAAGGGCTATGTCCTTTTCACTCCGAAAAGACTCCAAGTTTCTATGTTAACCCTCAAAGCCAATACTTTCACTGCTTTGGCTGTGGAAAGACTGGGGATGTTTTTCATTGGATTCAGGAGAGAGAGAATATAACTTTTTCAGAGGCGCTCGAATTACTTGCCCAACAGTCTGGTATTGAATTACCAAATCGAAAGCAAAAATCTTCTCAAGCCGTAGCACAAGATGAATCTTTGAGGAATATCCTGGAGCAGGCTCAATTATTTTTTCAGAAAAATTTAGAGAAGGACCCTAAAGCCATCGCATATATTAAAAAAAGAGGATTTAATGAATCACAAATATCTGACTTTGGCTTCGGTTTTGCTAATGATTCATGGGATGAACTAATAAACCATCTTCAATCTTCACTATACTCAATTGAACAAATACATTTGTCGGGTCTGTCTTCAAAGACCGAAAAGGGGAAGTCCATAGACTTCCTCAGAGATCGAATTACGATACCTATTCGAGATCCAAGGGGCCGAATTATTGCTTTCGCGGGTAGAACCATGGGGGACAGCCAACCGAAGTATCTGAATACCCGGGAGACTAATTTGTTCAAAAAGAGTCATACGCTTTTTGGCATGGACAAAGCTCGGCATAACGCCAAGGAGGGTCTACTCATCGTCGAAGGATACTTTGATGTCCTCCAACTTCAGAAGCTAAATATCCTTCAAGGGGTTGCCCCCATGGGTACCGCTCTTACAGAGGATCATCTAAAAGTCTTAAAGCGCTACACCCACCGTCTAATTTTTTGTTTCGACGGAGATGACGCTGGAAGAAAAGCGATGCACTCTTCTCTGAAGGCAGCCCTTCCTATGGAATTCGAGCTTCGTCTTCTCGAACTGCCTCAAGACGAAGACCCAGATAGCTGGTCTCTAAAGTTAGGATCTGAGGGATTTAAAGAGGCTCTTATTCATGCCCCGGATTGGACCTCTTTTATCCTCAATCGATTATTAACCGGTAAAGATCTATCGAGACTATCAGAGAGAATGTCGGTCTTTAAATTGATGACCGAGTTTCTACCCTATCTTCCCAAAAACACTGAATCTCGATCCCTTCTCGCATCACTAGGACATCAATTGCAGATCCCAGTGAGCGAGATGAATAAAGCAATGAATACTTCTACTATCAAGATAAAAAATGAACCTCAGGAAGTTTCATCAAAAGTATTACCTAAGCTTCGCCTTAATGACCTTGTCAAAGAAATGCTCTTTCTTTTCTCCAAGGGGCATGAAAAAGATGAAATACGGCAGATTCCTGAAGCGTGGTGGATTGAACTTGAGGGTTCAAGTTATCTCCAACAAGCCCTAGACTTAGAATATGGGGATGGTAAACGAGAAGAAGAGATTGAGCAGGTTATTTCCACCATCGACGCTCAATATTCCTCCCGCGGAGCTGGCGAATACCTACCCAATATGGATGGCGTGAAAAGAAGGCTAGAAATGGCCTATTTAGACCGAGAAAGGCTGAGTTTGCAACGGAAAATTCAAGAGCCTGCGACTTTGATAAACCCAAAAATGCTTCAGCAATTGGAAAATGAAATATCGATTTTAATCAAACGAAAGAGCGATCTTTTAGCCAAGGACCGACGGACAAAATAGCCGTTATAAGCTAGGTGAGTTTGTAAAAAAACCTTAAAAAAGAGATATAATATAAGGGTTGGCTCAACTATATTCAATAAATTTAGAGGTGCGAGTGATCAGTCCTTTCTTGGCTCAAGAAGAGTTTTTTGAATTCACCACGCATTTGGTCAGATTAGGCAAGAAGCGTGGTTTTATTCTTATTGATGAACTCAATAATTTCTTACCTGATGGATTTTCTCCCAAAGATATAGATTTAATTATCATTTCTTTGAAACGCTTGAATATTGGTTACGGTAAAACAGAAGAAGAGGGTCTAGCAGCCAGAGAGAACATCGAGCCTGAATATAGAGTTTTTGCGACCGATAAAAAAGGTGATAATGAGGACGTTACTGTAGAAGGGTCTGAAGGCGACAAGTTTAATGATCCTGTCCGAATGTACCTCAAGGAAATGGGGACTGTCCCCTTACTAAAAAGAGAAGATGAAGTAGAAATAGCTAAACGTATTGAAATTGGTGTTCGATCAGTTATGCGTTCCCTATCTAGGTCCCGTTTGGCAGTGGGACTTCTCATCGAGATAGGCAAGATGCTCAAAGACAACCCCGGTAAGATACGTGAGGTCGTGGGTCTCTCTGACGAACTCGACGACGATGAGGATGCCGAGAATACGAGTGCGACCCAGCATGTTCATCATCAGTTCGAGAAGTTACTAGCTTACGATGCCGCCCTCCAGGAATTACTTAATCTGAAGGTAGATGTTGCAGCGGGGACTAAGACTATCCCTAAGCGAAGAAAGTTAGATCGAGAGATTATCAAAGCGCGTGCATACCTATCTCGGCAGGTGCGAAAACTTGGATTGAACAGCCTGGCTATTACGAGATTAATCGACAAAATAAACAACAAGCACGAACGCGTGGTTGCAGGCGAGCGTCGACTAAGAGAAATAAGGGAATACATCAAAAATCCCCTGTACGCCAAAAAGAAAGAATTTTATAAAGAAGAAGTTCTCCATATAGAAAAAGAACTAAAAGAGTTCTTTACGAAGAACGAAACGACAAGTGAATTATTCCACAATGACTATCAACTTCTTATGGATGCAACCAAGATTTCTCGTTCTGCAAAAGCTGAACTCATTGAGGCTAATTTGAGATTGGTAGTTTCCATAGCAAAGCGCTACACCAATCGTGGGCTCCAATTTCTAGATCTCATTCAAGAGGGCAACATTGGCCTGATGAAGGCAGTCGATAAGTTCGAATACTCCAGGGGATTCAAGTTTTCAACCTATGCTACTTGGTGGATCAGGCAAGCTATTACGAGAGCCATTGCTGACCAGGCCCGAACGATACGCATCCCAGTTCACATGATTGAAACCATTAACAAATTGATACGAACACAACGTGAACTCGTCCAAAAATTGGGTCGTGAAGCAACCAGTGAAGAGATCGCGAAAGAGATGGATATGCCGGTAAATAAAGTTCGTAAAGTAATGAAAATTGCACAAGAACCTATTTCTCTCGAGACCCCTATCGGTGAAGAAGAAGACTCTCATCTCGGTGACTTCATTGAGGATAAAACTGTAGATTCACCTATTGAACAAGTCGTAAATTCAAGACTAAAAGACACGGTTAATCAGGTCCTCAAAACCCTCACGGAGCGCGAAGAAAAAGTTCTCCGAATGCGGTTCGGTGTCGGCGAAGAAGCCTCTGAGCATACTCTCGAAGAGGTTGGAAGTGAGTTTGCAGTCACCCGTGAACGTATCAGACAGATTGAGTCCAAAGCGCTAAGGAAAATACGTCATCCAAGGCATTCAAAGACCCTTAAGGCCTTTTTAGGCTAAATCTCAGAGTATTTTGAGGTTAACACTCGGTGTAGGACAATTCTAGATAGGAGTCCTTGAGTGCTCGCTAAAGACCAAACGCTCGGTAAATACCAAATTCTTGATCGCCTAGGCTCGGGTGGATTTGGTTCGGTCTACTTAGCATTGGACACCTGGATAAATCGTAAAGTAGCGATAAAGGTTCCTCACCAACAAGAAGAGGAAGTTATAGAAATGCTCAAAGAGCCTAGAATTATGTCGGAGCTAAAAAACTTAAATATTGCAGAAATGATTACAGCCGAGCGAACAAATGGAATATTTTTTATGGTCTTAGAGTACATCGAGGGTGAGAGTCTTGATAAAATGATCCGAAGAGAAAAAAAACTTTTGCCCGAACTAGCATTGGATCTTGCTATCGGCATCACCTCGGGAGTTGCTTTTGCTCACTCCAAGAAGGTTTTACATCGGGACATCAGACCTGCCAATATTTTGATTACAAGAGAAGGTATAGCTAAAGTTACGGATTTTGGAACGAGCCGTATTTTAGCCCTGACCCCTGCAATGACGCGAGTTGGATCCCCGCCCTATATGGCGCCTGAACACTTCAGGGGACTAGCAACTTTTCAATCTGATATATGGAGTTTGGGTATTACTTTTTACGAAATGCTAACCGGTACTGTTCCTTTCTATGATCCCGATCCCTTGAAGATAGCCCAATCAATTGATGAACAGAGAATTATTTCACCTCACCTTAAAGTCCTGGAAGTACCCAAAGCGTTCTCAGAAATTATAATGAAATGCCTTCAGGTCAATTTAGGTGAAAGATATGCATCAACAGAAAAGCTTTTGAATGCTCTAAAAGTAATGAAAGAAAATGAATCTCGACCCGCAAATCCCTTAACGACAGGTACTGTTTCCAGGACTCTATCAAGAGTACCTGCCCCCAAGAATTCTGTAACAGGCAAGGTTTGTATATTTTGCTATACACCTCTTGCAAGAATGTCGACCGTGTGCCCAAAATGTGGCGAACTAAATTAATTATTTTTCTGTCCGTTAATTTACTCGTAGCTCAGAGCGCGAGTAGCGAGAAATATGCGCCCTCAAAAGAATCATGGATAACGACCAAAGTGGTTAACTTGGTATCTGCCGAAATCGAGAGGCGAACAGGTCTAAACACTCGTGTGAAAAGCGGAACCGTAGAATTTATTAATCGCACTATTGTCCTCAACGAAATTGAACTAGGCGATGGATTAGTTACTATACCTAAAGCGAATATAAAATTAGCCGTGATAGATCTTATCAAAGGTGGTATTGGAATTGATTCAATTGAAATAGAGAACCCTGTAATTAATTTATCTGAAAAGACACGCTCGAGAATTAATTGGAAGTCCCAAACTGCTTCATCGAGTTTCTTAGCGGTTCCAAAAATAACTATCAAATCAGCTATAGCCAATGTTTTAGATCAAAGTCTAGTCTTAGGCATGGGACTTTATCGTTTTGATGCCCAGCTTTCTCAAGGAAAAGATGGCTATATCAACTTTAGAGGTGATTCACGATTCGTTCTAAGGCAAAGCGGAGTAAGCGTGCCTATCTCCATGAATTTGATTGGCGAATTGTCTTCAGGTAATTATTTAACAACTCGAATAGCATTTCAAACACCCAAAGTCACGGGTCAAGGTGATGGCCAGATCCATCTCGGTACGGGTGAGACAAAGTATTCGCTTTATTCAGACAGTAATATTTTTTTAAAACCCCCCAGCCTTCTCTCAGCTTTAGGGGCTTCGAATATTAAACATACGCAAACATCGATAAAAATAAACCGAATGTCGAAAGATTCGGACTGGAGATTTTTTATTGATACCGAAGTGAAATTAATTTCTTCAAAACAACCCATCAAAGCGCAACTTCTAGCACATATTCCCACCAATTCTTACACCAAAATACTTAAACTAGACTACACAAAAATTACAATGGATCGCGGACTGATCGAGTTAACAAAGATGGATCAAGACGAGTTCACCGTCAGCATAATGAAGTACCCGATAAAACTATTTAAACTGCCTCTCTCGATATCGGATTTAAATAAGATCAATATAAATGCAACGGGACGAATGCGAATTCATAATCTCTTATCCCTTTATGATCTTCATTTTTCAGATTTTAAAGGTAATTTTGTAAGAAATAATCAAGATCTTGGAAACTTTGATCTTGATTTTCAAGATGGAAAAATAAGATTGAGAACCCTATCTTTTACTAGTGGAGAGCTTTCTGTTAGGTCGATCACATCTCCAATGCCCCCACCCAATCAGATTGACTTTATATTCAAATACAATCTTCAGTCTTTGAAGGTGGGTAACTCTGCTGCATTAGGTGGGCTTACGTCCCTAGGGGGTCATTTCGAAGCTAAAGGGACCCTTTTTCAAGAAGATGATCTAAGGTTGATTGATGGCGATTTCACTATTAAAGACCTCAACGTCAATTTGCTACGTTTTGATACCCTTTCGGGAAAAATATCAATTACACCAAATCATATCCAATTAACAGAACTTGAATCTCAAGGAAGAAATAAACTATCCGGTGCCTTAAGTTACCCATTGGGCTCCGGCAAAGAGGGGATCACAGGCCATATAAATTTCATTGATAATGATTATCGAGAAATGATGAGTTTATGGACTTTTAATCCCATTTTTAATTCTACTTTTTCAGGTCGCCTAGATATCAACGGACAAAGATCTAGCTTAAATATTAATGCGAAGTTGTCTTTAAATAACCCGAGATGGGGTGTTTATTCACTTCCTCCTCTCTCATTCGAAGTTAGATACGATGAAGGACGAAAGAAACTTGGCATACTAGATTTCAAAACTATTACTAGTGATACAACCTCTTCCTCACCCATAACAGATGCAAAGGGGCTAAAGGGAGAAGCCTTTTTCAATCTTAAAGAGCGGACATCTTCAATAAAGATTACTGGGGACTTAAAGTCAACCATACAAGCGCGTGGAAACATTATTTCTGGCTTGATTAATGTAGACCTCGATGGAGACCTAAACAGACCTTTTGGGTATTTTTCTTACCCCCTTGGCCAAATTAAGATTGTTCCCTATCCTGACTCAAAAAATAAGCTTCGTTTCCTCTATGCCTTCGATGGCAAGGACTTAAGTGTGACTCTTGATGACATCGAATTGGAGCAACGCCTCGTCGAACTCAAGGCCACTGGAAATGAGTCAGCTAGTAAGGGAATATTTTCGGTGAAGCAGCTGAATGACCACTATTTAAGCTATTTTCTGACTGATACCTACCTTGAGCGTTTATTGGGATCTTCGACATTTGATATTGAAGGGCAGTTTGACTCGAAGCTCTCCGAATTCAACTATTCTCTCAATATTTTAAATCTGACCGGAATTCTTAATAAATACGGGTTAGACAGAAAAAAAGAATTTACTCTTTCGGGAAATCAAGATCGTATAAGTGTAAATTTCTCGTTTACTAATCTTCTAGAAAAGGAAGCCAATGAAACATCATTCTTTACCATCAAAGGTTTTTTTCCTTGGGGCCCTTCTTCACAATACGATTTGGAAATCTTAGGGCAAACCTCAATTAAGGACCTATCGGATATTCTTACTCGCCTCCGATCTAGTACGGGACCTTTTGTTCAACAAGAATACGAATTAAGTGGTCGAAGCCATTATCAAATAAAAGTGACAGGTGATGCAGATACCCCAAAGTTAGCAGGTCAAATCGACCTAAGGGATGCTGCTTTCACCTATCAGAAGGTGAACTTACTTCAACACTTTGATGGCAAGATCAATCTGACTGATCTTCGGATCGATATAGATGCGAAAAACCCTATCAGAGGAGATTTCTTTGGATCTTCCATGAAAATAACTGGGGGAGCGGATTGGAATTTGCGACAAGTAAAAAATATACAATTATCTGCTCAAGCCAAAAATATCTATATACAAAGTTTCCCTGGTTGGGACGGTCTAAAAATTAAAGCTGACGCTTCATTTGGGTTTATATCATCGGCATCTTCCAATGTCTTAACGGGTAATCTTAATGTTCAAGAATTATCCTATTTTGACGAGAATCAACTGTTTGAAACAATATCCTCTAGTTCGAAGAAAAGGGGGGATCTCGTTACAAAAAATGATCTTTTCCTTGATAATTTACAGTTGGATATCAATATCGACTCCAATTATTCTTGGCGTTATGACTCTGAATTTATTAAGGCTGAACTAAAGCCACGTGGACCATTTAAGGTTCTTGGAACCCTCCTCCGCCCTATTTTCCAAGGTGAAATTGCGCTTACCTCTACCGGGAGAGTCGCCAACGTCTTTCCTGCGGGAGACTTGATATTGGAGCGAGGAGTAATACAGATCATTGACGACTTGAAGGACCCCCAGATAGACATTCAAGGCTCGCTCACTGTGCCTGGCTACAAACTTAATCTAGGATTAGTTGGGAAACTTTCAGATTTAAAAATCCAAGCAGCAGCAACTCCGTCTCTAAAAAGAGACGAGATATTTGCCTTATTAATGGATCCTGACTACGCAACACGACTCTACTCTTCAACCGTTTCTTACACAGGTACAACTGGGTATCAAGCCCTTTCAAACCAAGCCTATAGCAGTAGTGGAAGCAGCCTCTTTACTTCCCTCATCTTGTCGGATCTTCAAACTAGACTAAGGAAGTCTTTAGGATTGGATCGAGTTCTGATCAATATAAGAACTGGAGCTAGTGGAAGATTAGAGAGTAGTTATCAGGTAGGGATCAATTTATGGAATACTCCCTACCCGCTTGTATTGAGCCAGAATCAGATTGGCGATCTCCGAATCAACTCTGCGAAGCTTCAATGGAGCTTTCCTTTTGGACTCGCCAATTTGGGCCTTAGTCAAACAGCTGGATATAGTATTTATCCCTCGGGAGAACTAAGATTTAATTGGAGTTCGCACAAGTGATCCACATCACCTTTTTTGCTCGGTATCGAGAATTGATAGGTAAAACCGAATTGGATATCGAATTCACAGGAACCGTAAGGGATCTTCTTAATAGAACTGAACTTACGCCAATCCCCCCCAATGCTTTGATCGCCATCAACCATAAAATTGCATCGGGATCTGACATCATCGAGTCAGGCTCTCGGGTATCTTTTTTTCCCCCGGTAAGTGGGGGATAATTTAGGCTATGGTACCACCTGTCATCTTCAAGAGGTCGTCTAATCCTTGATCTGATTTAGCAACTTTAGCTTGAGAAAGATTCGTGGTCTCACTTTTGGCCTTTAGAGTAAGCGTCTCTGAATTTAGCGAGGGAGCCGAGGGCGAAAGTAGAGACTCTAGGGGAGCAAGATTGGGCAAATTGGAAAGAGTCACCAGAGTAATTTCTACAATAACTCTGGGCAAGGAACTCTCTTTGATATCTCTCTCGCGTGAAACCAATATTTGTAAGATTCTAGCCCATTTGAGAATTGCTTGGGGAGTAGAATTAAGTTTGATTTCTGAATGAAGACGTGTTTGGAAATTGATTACTAATTCCTTCCAGAAGACAATCCAATCAATGCCAAAATTAGCTAATGAATCTAGTAAGATGATCAGTTTGGGCGTATCTGATTGAGTTATTGCATCAGATATCTCTAACATTACGGACTTTGGCACGACTCCAAGTTGAGATCGCACGGACTCTTCAGAGATTGTAGAGTCTACAGTTGATGCAACGATACGATCAAGCGTTGTTAATGCATCCCGCATGGATCCATCAGCAGTTTCAGCAATTAAACGGGATGAATCTGGTGATAATTTAATGGACTCCTTAAGGGCAATCGCTTGAAGTCTTGCCTCAATAAGCGGTATGGGGATAAGCCTGAATGGAAATATTTGAACTCTGCTTTTAATGGTGTCTGGAACACGGTCAATTTCAGTGGTAGCAAGAATAAAAATAGAATGACTTGGGGGCTCCTCAAGCATTTTAAGTAAGGCGTCGAAAGCCTGCTTTGAAAGCATGTGGGCTTCATCGATGATATAAATTCGATAGCGACTAAATGCCGGGAGAGTTTGGACTTGTTCCCTAAGATTTCGAGCATCTTCAACGGATGAGCGACTAGCCGCATCTATTTCAACTATGTCCAAGTGTCCATCAGGGGAAATAGAGGCGAGGCATGATGGACACCTCTCGCACGGATGTGGCGTAGGCCCCGTTTCGCAATTGAGTGCTTTGGCCATAATTCTAGCTGTACTAGTCTTACCCGTGCCTCTTAACCCCGCAAAAAGATAAGCTTGATGAAGAAAGCCCCTATCTTTGGCCCTTGTCAAAATATTGGTTAGAGCCCGAACGCTCATTTCTTGACCAATAAGGTCATCGAGGAGTACGGGTCTGTATTTTAGTGCCAACGTAGACATAACGATATGTTCTCACACAATAGTAACTTAAGCATGCATTCGAGATGTGCTCATCCAAGAATCAATACCGTCAACAATGTCTTTTACTCCTGGACCGAACCGTGCTCCACCGATCCAATCTAGCCCACTAGGGAGATCTTCTAATGCTCTAACAATCTCTGGAAACTGACCGACTCTCATTATGGGGATAGCCAAAGAAGCTGTTTCTATGTGGCATGAATTGCTAGGACTTAAATCGGGAACCCATTTGATCAATTCACTATAAATATCTTGCCAGCGAGGAATTGAGTTCTGATTTATTTTGACAAAGGTTCGAAGTTTAATGGTTTTGTCTTTATCAGGTATTGTGAGCGATGAAGAAACAAAACATCCGAGAAGAAATTCTGATTCACTAGGATGCAATAGAAAGCCGAGACTATTATCTAGAGTATTGTTGTAGGCGTGGGTTGAATGGAATGAATACAAGGAAGTATATTCAATTTTTTTTAAAATCGCAGATAAGCGGGGGGATATCAAAGACAAAAGAGCCGCGGCCTTTGGAGCAGGGATTGCAAGAAGGATCGAATCAAATTTTCCATCATATGTAGGACCGGATGCATGCCAATAGGATTGGGAGTAATTGAGAGAGGTAATTTCGGTATTAAAAATGATGGAACATTTGGATGCAAGTGCCTGAGTAAGTTCGCCCATTCCGCCCGTAGGAGTAGACAAAACAGTATGACCACGCATAATTGAACGCCATAATACGCTGCCCTCATTAGCCATCCTGAAGAGTGGAATAGACTCCTGCGAGACTTCGTTAGGTGGAGCAGCAAGAATGCCGTTTACGATAGCTGGGGCAAGACGATCTGCGATTTCAAAACCAAATCTATTTCCTATGGCTTCATGAAGAGTATATTCTTTATTTTTATTGAGAAAATAACACAATAAAGGTTCTAGGAAAATCCGTAACTTACCCTTTAGAGTCAATAATGGGCTACTAAAGAGCTCGGATACACTTCTTGGAACGCGAACTAGTTTTCCGTCAATGCCAATGAATCTTGAAAGATTTCGATGAATAGTTAAAGGTATTCCAAGTGAGTCAAGTAGGTAGCGTAGAGGAGTCCCGGATTCTACCGCAATTAGTTGTGGGCCCTTTTCAATATTTCCTTCGTTTGGATCAACTAAAGTTCGAACCCACCCCCCCGGAACCTTACTAGACTCGACGATCGTAACATCGTAACCCTCTGATTGAAGGCGATAGGCTGCAGTGAGCCCCGAGATACCAGCGCCGATAATGAGAATTTTCTTCATGAGTTTCTACTTAAGATTCTGAATCACTAATTGTGATAAACAGTGAATAAATTCAGAGTTGATTCCCACAGTTTGAACTCTTGCATAATTACGGATGCCTAATTTCTGGGCAGTTTCTCTGTATTCAATATCGAGTTCATGTAGCGTTTCAATATGCTCCGAAACAAAAGAAATGGGAACGATGATCACATCCCTATCCCTGCAGTCTTTGAGAACAGTCTTAAGGGATGGCGTTAACCAGCGGATTGGACCTACGCGAGACTGGTAACCCAACAGGTAACCACCAGGAATATCCCCAAGAAATTGTTTGATAGCCTCAACTGATTTATGGATTTCATCTTCATAGGGATCCCCATTTTCAATCTGATTAACTGGAAGACTGTGGGCACTAAAGATAACCGTAGCATAAGGGAGTTCATCTAATTTATCCCGAATGAGCTGACCTAGGGCAGTAATGTATTTTGGGTGATCGGCATAATGAAGGACTCCTGGAAGAATAGAAATTCCATATTTAGGTGCAAGTTGTTCTAACTCCCGCATGCTAGATCCAATTGTGGCTTTACAGTCATGGGGATAAAGAGATAAGGGTAATATTTGATGAATACCTTCTCTTTTCAGAACCTTAAGCATCGACTCTGCTCTTGGCTGAGAGGTTCGAAATATTAATTTAATTGGACCTTCAAAACCTAGGCTCCTCAACTCGGTTCTCAGTGTAGAGGCTTGTAGGGCTGTTTCGCGTAGCAATGGAGAGCCGCCACCAATTTCTGCATACTTTTTCTGAGCTCCTTTTGTACGGATTTTTGCAATCCCCCATGCATACGTTGGCTGAAACCACGCAGGACCAGGTAATTTTATAAGATCCCGATCTCCGAATAACGTTTTCAAAAAAGGCTCTACGTGGCTTAGGGTGACAGGGCCACCTAGGTTTAACATTACGATGGCTGTTTTAGCATGCATGGCGGGTGTCCATAATTTTTTACACAGTTTGGCTAAATTTACTCTTAGGAATATTCGTCAAGTAACGATCAAAAGGCATCACGAGATTTCTTATAAACCGTTTTCCAATATCAGTTATTTCGATTCTCTCATTTGTTATCAGCACAGTTCCATATTCAATTTCAGCGGTAAGTGATTCGATTTCATTACGAAAGTATGCCTTTCCGTCAATTTTCCATTTATTTTCAAAATTAGCCCATACCAGTCTGAACTCCGTCATCAGAGTGTGTATAACCCATCGTCTTAATAAGTCGTCCGGGGTACATTTAATGCCTTTGCTCATGGCAAAATGACCTTCATTGATTGCTTGAGTCCATTGATTGAGATTTTTATGATTTTGATGATAAACATTGCCAATATTCGAGATAGCACTAGGCCCCATACTCACCATGTGCTCTCCTACTTGAGGAGCATAACCCATAAAGTTCCGACCTAATTTACCCGAATTCAAAGCAGTCGTAAGGTCATCTGAGGGACTTGAAAAATGGTCCATACCAACGGCAATGTATCCTGCTTGTTCAAGCATATTGGAAGCCATTAATAGCAAATTTAGCCTTTCAGAGGGTTGGGGAAGTTTTTCAAGAGGAATGGATTTTTGGAATGGTAAAAGTGAGGGTAAATATGCAAAACCATAAATAGCAAGACGACTGGGGTTAAGTTCTATCATCTTTTGAATGGTTATTTTGAAACTACTGGGGGTTTGTCCAGGTAAGCCATACACCAAATCAATGTTAATGCCCTTAAAACCAAGGGATTGTGCCTGCTCGATTGCCGTAATAGTTTGATCGGGTGTTTGACCGCGCGTAATGAGTTCTTGGACTTCCAAATCCATATCTTGTACACCAAAAGATACCCGATTGAAGCCAAGATCTCTTAAAACAGGTAGTTGATCAACAGTGAGGAAAGTTGGATCAATCTCTATGCTTACTTCAGCATTTGGGAGAATTTCGAACCTAGAAGTTACGGAGCGAAAAACTCTCGATAAATCACTGGCATTTAGATAGTTAGGGGTCCCACCGCCCCAATGCATTTGAATAATCTTTCGGGGCTTAATGAGGCGCTTACTCCACAAATCGGCCTCTTTATCTAGGCTCTTCAAAAAGTTTTCAACAGGATCATACTGTGGACTGATTACTACATTACAGCCGCAATAAGAACAGCGGCGTTTACAAAAAGGTAAGTGGACATAGAGGCTTAAATAATCATCATGCTTCGAAACAGTATCTATGGCTTCAAGAAGTACAGATTCGTCAAGATTATCGTTCCATGCGGGAGGCATTGGGTATCCCGTATATCTAGGACCAGGCTTATCGTAACGAGTGATCAGTTCTTGAAGAGAAGGCGTCATGACTTAACCATATCTAGAATTCTTTGAATAGCTTTAGGATTAGTCTGCGGAAGTATTCCATGCCCAAGATTAAAAATATGACCATGATTCTTCATGCTTTCCATAATTGCCTGAACGTGTTTATCAAGTTCGTTTTCGTCGCCTAATAAAACCTTTGGGTCTAGATTACCCTGAAGAATTTTTGTTGAAAAACGGGAGCGAGCTAACAAAAGACTACTCTCCCAGGAAATAGAGAGTGCTTCACAGTCGAAAGATTGGAGCTGTTCGGGGATTTCCTGCATTTTAGGAAAATATATTCTTGGCACTTTAAGATCTTTGAGGGTCTTTTCAGCGTAGGGAAGCGCCCATGATAGATATTCATCATTTGACAAATCTCCAGCCCAACTATCAAAGAGTTGAACTACTTGAGCTCCGGAAGCAATTTGAAGTAGTAGAAGATCCCGCGTTACACGACTAATTTTACTGAGCCATGCTTCAGCTTCTAATGGCTTTTGAGTTAGGAGCTCTTTTGCCTTTTTCCAACCATTTTTATTAGATCCATCGCAAGCATAGGCAAAAAGGGTCCAGGGTGCTCCCGCAAAACCAATTAATGTGACATGAGAGGGTAAATCTAGTCGAGTTGATTTAAGTGCAGCCTGAACTGTATCAAAGTGAGAGTAATCGACCGGATCATTTAGGGAGATTTGATCGAGAGTGCGGCCAATAGATGGAGATCCATGCTCAAAAGAAACGTTACAGCCTAGCGCGTTTAATACGATTAAAATATCGCTAAAAATGATAGCCCCATCTAACTTGGGAAACCTTTGGATTGGTTGTAAAGTCACCTTCTTGGATAATTGGGGATCATTTAGTACCTGATCAAAAGCATATTGCTTTCTGATTTCGCGATATTCAGGCAAAAATCTTCCCGCCTGCCTCATGAACCAAACGGGCGTTTCAGGAGTCCGAACTCCATTCAGGACTTTAAGTAACAAAGGATCCAACTAGTTTCCTTGAAGTGTAATTATTTTTTTGATCTGGTCTTGGAAAAAAGATAATTCCGGGTCTTGATGAGCAAGGCTTAAGAATGTGACTTCATACCCACTAGGGGGCAAGTAAACACCATGGGAAAGAAGCCCTTGGTGAAGTTTATTAAAACTAGTTATAGATGATTCTTGAATCTCGGATGACTGCTTGACTCTTGGTTGAAAAATTGGCCATAAAATACTCCCAACATGAGGGCAGCGACACCCTGGGATAAGTTCGTAGATTTTGGACCATTGCGCGCCTCTTTTTTGGAGGGTAGCATAAAGGGTTTCGTCTAAGAGTTCGAGCGTGGCGAGCCCTGCAGTCATGGCGATGGGATTCCCACTTAAGGTGCCAGCTTGATATACGGGTCCATCAGGAGACACGCAACTCATGATGTCTGATCGACCTCCATAAAGACCCACTGGCATTCCGCCTCCAATAATTTTTCCATAAGTCACTATGTCGGGATAAATTTTGTAAAGGCCTGAAGCGCCAGAAGGTGAAACACGAAAACCAGAAATTACTTCATCAAATATGAGAACACTTTGATATTTGGTGCATAGTTCGCGTAGGCGCTTTAGGAATCTTAGATCCTGAAGAAGTAAGCCATTATTTGCAGGCATAGGCTCGATAATCGCCGCGGCTAATTCTGAACCATGAAGAGTAAAAAAAGATTCTAGTGCCTCGATATTATCCAAGGGAAGTACGGAGGTTAAATATGAAACTTCCTTTGGGACTCCCGCGCTTGATGGCTCTCCAAAGGTAGCAAGCCCCGAGCCTGCTTTAACTAAAAGGGCATCGGAGTGACCATGATAACAACCTTCAAACTTGAGTATTTTCGATCTTCCGGTAAACCCTCTTGACACTCTAATTGCAGACATAACTGCCTCGGTCCCGCTTGATACAAATCTCATTTTTTCAACAAAAGGAACCATGCTCTTTATTTTTTTAGCTAGAGCATTTTCCCGACGAGAAGGAGCTCCAAACGTAAAGCCTTCGCTGAGGGCTTCAGTTACAGCGTTGATCACATCGGGATGAGCATGACCAAGAATAAGCGGTCCCCATGACATACATAGGTCAAGATATCGGTGATCCTCTTCGTCTGTAAACCAAGCTCCCTGCGCTTTTTTAAAGAATTTTGGCGTACCGCCAACTGCCTTAAAAGCCCTAACCGGACTATTAACACCACCGGGAAAGAGGTTGAGAGATTCTCGATAAAGACGATCGTTGTTCAACTGAACCAGCCTTTGGCTAGGGCTTCACGAGCAGCATAACTGACAATAACATCGGCACCAGAACGCTTAATGGAGATTAAGTGCTCACGCATTAGTTGATCACCAGATATCCAACCCTTAGCATCTGCGGCTTTAACGGAAGAAAACTCGCTGCTGACATGATAAGCAAATAGTGGAGCTAAAGTCATTTCTTTCAGTTTGGAAATCAAATCTAAATTGGGGAGAGCGGGCTTGATCATCAAAAAATCTGCTCCTTGGTCTTCGTCCTGTAGGGCATCCCTAAGTCCTTCGCGCACATTACGGGGATCCATTTGGTAGCTTTGACGATCACCAAATTTCGGCGAGGATCCTGCAGCGTCTCGGAAAGGGCCGTAGTAGGCTCCGGCATGCTTGATGGCATAACTCAGTATGGAAACATCTTCAAAATTATTCATGTCTAAATTTTGACGAATAGCTCCAATGCGGAAATCCATCATGTCACTTGGTGCTACGATATCGACTCCGGCTTCAGCATGATTCAAAGCCATGGCAACAAGTGCATCCACAGAATTTTGGTTATGAATTTTGGAATCCACCATCAAACCACAGTGACCATGATCTGTATAGGCACAAAGACAAATGTCTGACATAACAATCAGTTCGGATCCAAAGGTCTTTTTAAGATCTCTGATTGCCCTCGGTATTACATCATCTGAATTTTTAGAAGATAGACCATTAGGCGTCTTCGATTCAGGCACACCAAATAAAAGAACTGAGCGCAATCCATTTTTTAGATCTTTCTCGATTTGCGATAACAGTGGATTTATACTCATGCGACTTATGCCAGGTAGGCTTGGAATTTCAGAAGTCCCTTCAGCGGCCTGCACAAAGTAAGGTTGCACAAGCTGAGAGGGATGAATTCTGGTTTCGGCTATAAGTTCACGAATCGCTGAAGATAACCTGAGTCTCCTAGATCTGTGGGCCATTCAGTGCACCTCGTAAATGTCTTTAAGGAGAGTGTGAAGATCAAAGAGGGTTGGATCGCAAACACGATACTCAACAAGGCCTTGATCTAAAAAAGTCCTTTCTAATAACTTACCCCAACCTATGGGAAAAAGACTCCTGGTTTTCTGATGAAAAAGCTCTGCTTGAAGGGGGCTAAGGGCTAGATAGGCTCCTGCGCTAGGTACTGACAACGGATCAGGATTTTCAATTTCGACATGGGAGATTATTGTCGAGATTCTATATTCGGTATTCATAAAACTCTTCTCGATAAGTTGGCGGCTTCGATGACCATGGACTAGAAGGAAATCACCCCCACTGGGTCTATGGGATCTAATTAACTCAAGCATAGACTCCGAGGATGGGTCATTGCTAATGATCACATCGTATAGCTTCGGATAAGTTAATGCATTTTGAGATGCTTTGGTCGCAATGATTGTGCAGCCTTCTGGGATAAAGGGCTCGACTAGTCGTGCGGATGTCGGAGAGGTAATTATCCATGCATCTATCAAAGTATTTTGAGAAAGGGCGTCATTTAATTGAGATGGGAGATCCCGATTAAAGGAAGAGACGGTGAGGGGGAAAGAAATGGGCTTGTACCCTTCCCTAAGTAACATTTCAAAAATAGGGTCACCGGTAAATCGATTAATCAAGATGCCAGAGGTTAAAGATCTCATATGACAAGTTCATTAGCGGTTTTATCGAGGAGCTCATCAAGATTCTTACCGGTATAACGCGTCTTAACAATTCGACGTTCATGGGCATACATGGAACGAAAACTAAATAGATCATGATTTATTTTTTCAACAAGTACTCCCAGTGGCATTTGGCAACCGCCCCCAAGTTTTTTTAATAACATTCTTTCTGCATTGACGCACTCAGTTGTCAAAGAATGGGAGAGTGGCTCAAGGCTGGCCTTAAGCTCCTGATCCTCCACTCTAATTTCGGCAACGATGGCTCCTTGACCGGGAGCAGGCAAGCAATCGTCGAAAGAAATAGGGGTAACGTATAGCCCATTAAGATCGATGTTAAGTCTTTTAAGTCCTGCTGCTGCAAGGACGGTCCCCTGGATGGGTTGGCTGCGAACACTTCCATTTTTTATACTAGCGACTCGAGTAGTTATATTGCCCCGGATCCATGTAAACTCAATTTTGGGCCAAGCTGCTTGAAGCATTTTTTCTCTTCTTACTGAACTTGTAGCAATCTTTGTAATTTTTTCTAGTGGATGAGTATGAATGAGCCAGTCTGCCGGGTCAAAACGAGTGGGTATACAAGCAAATATCAACCCATCGGGACGAGAAACTGATAAATCTTTGAGACTATGAACAGCGACATCGATTTCTCTCGTGATGAGAGCTCGATCTATTTCTTTACTAAAGAAATCATTTCCTCTTGATGGATCAAGAGGACCTTGTTGCCAGATATCCCCAGAAGTTGTAAATAACTTCCAACTTACTTTGTAGCCTAGTTTGGCGAGTTGGTCATGGATAGGTGTAGCTTGGATCTTCGCCAATTCAGAAGACCGAGTTCCGATAATGCATGTCTTCACGAAATATCCAACTTTAATATTTCGGCAACATTTTTAAGATGAGTGTCTGGCTCGAGTCCCTGAACAAGAGCGCGGTGGCTTAAGGTCCTCCCCCTGATAAGTAACTCTTGCACTGCAGCATATTGATCAGGTGTAAAGGCTTTCATATTTTTGACTTCATCTTCTAGTGCATCCCATGAAGCGCTGAGGGTTTCTCTTGCCGAAATCATAGACCGTCTTTTGGCTCTATCTTGCGAGCGTTTTCTGAGCCGCTGACTCGCTCCGAGAATAAACGGTTCGGCTTGAGATGATATTTCAATCCGGCGCTGACGATTGATGTCAGTCTCCATGAGAAAAACACCAAGGTCAACTCGATTTATCCATGGAAGTTGTTGTAATGCCGGTTCGGTATCTGCAGGGAGAGCGAGGTCAATAATGCGCAATGGTTTTCTCTTGGATATTCTCTTCCATTGCGTGAAAGTAAAAATAGGGGCGACGGAGCCGGTTGCAGTGATTAAGGCATCAAAACCTTGGGGGTCCTGCTGTACTTGTTCGAGGGGTATGGTGGAAACACCTAATTCATTACCCAATCTACCTATTTTGCTTTCCGTTCTGTTTGACAAGGTCACCCGATAGCCTTTTTTATGGAGTCTTCGAGCGATATATTGACTCATTGGGCCAAATCCAACAACCAAGATTGAAGAGTCGAGTGACAGAGCATTTTCCAAGTGTCTCAGTGCGGCTGTTGCAATACTGGCTGTTCCATCGGCAAGACCCAATTTGGTTCTCAACCTTCTAGACTCCCGAATAATATCGGAAAGAACAGCCGATGATTCATCTCCAGACATGCCCATTTCTTTTGAAATTTTTAAGGCATCATTCAGCTGGTCTGTAATTTCTCGATCCCCGACATTAGCACTCTCGAGGCCAGTAGCTAAGGACAATAAATGGGTCCAAGCATGAGGACCGCGTTTGACATGGGCATCGGTGAAATTTAGTAGTTCGGGCTTACCTCCCCAAAAGATCCATGTGGCTCTTTGGCAAGTCGAAAGATAGATCATTTCATCAGCTAATGAAATATTCTTCCAATAGAGCATCCTTTGTGCAAGCCCTTCGCGGAAAATATGTCGGGCTACCACATCCAAATCGTGGTCAGGTGTTTGGTAGCTTACAACAATAGGATCCACAGATATAACTCTCAATATCCATTATCTTGAATTTTATCGTCCTTGTCTCTTGGGAATCGTTGATTGTTGAATAATTCTAGATTTTGTAGATCCCAATCTTCTATGACTTGGGGGAAATTGGGATTCAGGGCCTGCTGAGTTAAGTATGCATCGTATACAACAATGGCTGCCATGGATTCAATTACTGGAACAACGCGAGGACAGATACAAGGATCATGGCGACCCCCAATCGCAAGATCAACAATTTCATTATCTTTATTACGCGTTTTTTGGGGTTTAGCAATGCTGCTCGTGGGTTTGACGGCGCATCTTAAGACAAGAGGTGCTCCATCACTGATTCCCCCCAAAACACCCCCGGCATGTGAAGACTGATAGGATTCTGTAGCTAGAGAGTCATTATTCTGACTTCCTCTTAATTTAGTTGAATCGAACCCAGAACCAAACTCTACCCCCTTTACGCTTCCAATCGATAAGCATGCATAGCCCAATAAACCATCTAGCTTAGCAAACGTTGGATCTCCCAACCCAATAGGCAACCCCTCAATCCATAACTCGACAACCCCGCCTACAGAGTCGCCTTCTAATTTAGCATTTTCAACCTCAGCTTTTTGGGCCTCGTAACAACTCGGATCTGCAGAGCGGAGAGGGTTTTTTTCTACAAAATCCCAATCGATTTTTTGGCATTTAACCCCTGCAATCTCTTTTGAATAGGCACGAATCGATACTCCTGCTCTCTTCAATTGAGATTTAGCCCAAGCACCAGCAGCTACCCGGGCGATCGTCTCGCGAGCCGAGCTCCGTCCTCCACCCCGAGGATCTCGAATACCATATTTTTTTTCATACGTAAGATCTGCATGGCCTGGTCGGAAGATCTCACGGAGGTTTTCATAATCAGAACTTTTCTGGTTCTGGTTAAAGACGATAAGAGCAATGGGGTGTCCCGTAGTTTTACCTTCATAGACACCGCTCAGAATTTGAAGTTCATCATTTTCTTTTCTTGAAGTGGAGAGAAGATTAAAGCCGGGTCTCCTTCGATTTAATTCGGCCTGAATAGCACCTAAATCAAATGAGAGGCCGGGTTTAATTCCGTCAATAACAACGCCAATCGCAGGCCCATGACTTTCTCCAAAGCTTAATATCTTAAAGGTCCGACCGAACGATGACGCAGAGTCAAAAAGCATGAATCAAACTCCTCGGTCTATTTACTATTTTAGTTTATTCTGATGCTGATCTATTGGAGAAGTAGACATAAAAGAGTGGAGGAAAAAGCCACTTTTTCCTAGCTACCATGAATCGGACTCAATTCTATATACTTAATACTAGGAGTAGTTCGATGGCTATAACGCGGGAGCAAATGGCACGTCGAGCCTCACAGGAACTTAAAGATGGTTTTTATGTGAATTTAGGAATTGGAATTCCTACTATGGTCGCTGATTTCATACCGTCCCATCTAGAGGTAATACTCCAGAGCGAGAACGGACTTCTAGGAATTGGTCCATCTCCTACTCCCGATGAGGTTGATCCTGATCTAATCAATGCCGGAAAGCAGACAATTACCGCGATTCAGGGATCTTGTTACTTTAGCAGCGCTGATAGTTTTGCAATGATTCGAGGTGGGCATATCGATCTCAGCATTCTAGGAGCTATGCAGGTAGACGTTGAGGGAAACTTAGCAAATTGGATGATTCCTGGAAAAATGGTCAAGGGCATGGGCGGTGCAATGGATCTGGTAGCTGCGGCTAAGCGTGTTGTCGTAGTGATGGATCATGCAAGTAAGTCAGGCGAGCCTAAGATATTAAATCAGTGCTCACTACCTCTGACTGGAAAGCGATGCGTTAATCGAATTATCACTGATCTTTGCGTAATTGATGTTTCTAAAGAAGGTCATTTGGAACTTGTAGAGTTAGCTCCGGGTGTTAGTCGGGAAGAAGTACAATCAAAGACGGAACCTAAATTGCTATTTTCTAGTCCGAAAATCATGTCGGATATCTAGATGGATCTATATAAGATTATCCGTCCTCTTCTATTCTCTCTTGACGCTGAAAAAGCTCACAATTTGGTATTTTGGCTGTCTGAGCGATTCCAAGACTGGCCAACTATTGCTGAACCGAAAGAATACCCTGATCTTAAAACTTCTTTGGCCGGGCTTACTCTTCGCAATCCTTTAGGTCTAGCCGCTGGTATGGACAAGAATGCGCGGTTACTCCCTTTATGGAAATCCCTAGGGTTTGGATTCGTCGAAATTGGAACTGTGACATTGAAACCGCAAGAGGGCAACCCCAGGCCTCGCTTATTCAGAGTGACGGAAAGTCAATCCCTCATTAACCGCCTAGGATTTAATAATGATGGAGCCCTAGCCATTGCAAAACGCCTTGAGAATCGACCCGACGATTTCGTCGTCGGGGCAAATATTGGTAAGAATAAAGAAACTCCCAATGAGGCAGCCTCAAGGGACTATCAAGAATCTTTTGCGATCTTAAGTCCCATGGTTGATTATATAACTATCAATATTTCATCCCCCAACACGCCAGGTCTACGTTCACTCCAAGATCCGATTCTTCTGAAAGAACTTCTCAAAAAGATATCTCGTCAACGCTCTCAATATCGGCAGGACAACTTACCTATCTTTTTAAAGTTATCTCCAGATATAGATCCTTTAGATGCTGAAGAAATTGTTGGCATTGTTTCAGGAGAGGGATTTTCAGGCCTTATTTTAACGAATACCACTACTGATTTAGGTCTCCTTCCTGAATCGGAACGATCTTGGTTGGGAGAACAGCCCGGAGGACTCAGTGGACCCCTGCTCTTTGATCGTTCATTCTGGCTTCAACAACACTTTCTTAAATTTACAAAAGATAAAATGCCCATTATTTCATGTGGAGGGATCACAAGCGGAGCGGATCTTCGCAAGGTTTTAGCAGGAGGGGCGGCGGCGGCTCAAATTTATACTTCCTTCATTTATCAAGGCCCCAAAGTAATTCGAAAATGCCTAGATTTTATCAGTGAAGATTAATGTTGCAGCATAATCATGGACAAAAGACCTACTTGGATATCACTACTTCTTCTTTACGAAATCGAACCTTGGCGAGGACGGCTGTAGCATCTTGTGAACTTCGATATCCAGCAGCACAGGCTACAACGGAGGTATAGCCAATTTCACGAAGCCCGAGAATTTGATCGACTTCAGACGAGACGATACCCTCCATGGGGCAGGTATCGATTCCCAAAAGGGATGCCGCCAACATAAATTGACCAAGAGCAATATAGCACTGACGACTGTTCCAATTTTTCCTCTCGTCCTCAGTCTGTCGATCAAGTGAACCGTACATCATGTTCTTGTAGTCCAACAAATTCTCCTTGGCTACCTTTCTTACAAAGGCAATACGATCCACGAGACGATCGATATCTTGATGCGATAGATTGGTTTTGGAAGCAAAGATAATAAAGTGGCTCGCTTCAATGACTTGAGGTTGGTTGTAACAAACAGGTTGTAATTGTTTTTTTAAGGCTTCTTGCGTCACAACAATAAATTTCCAAGGCTGGATTCCATAAGATGACGGTGCATTTACCAATGAAGACTCTAAAGCTACCCATGTGTCTTTCGGTATAGTTTTCGAACTGTCAAACCTTTTGGTTGCGTATCTTTGCGTCAAGGCTATTTCTAGGCTATTTGGCGTCAGGAATGTTTGCATAAGTTACCTTGTAGTTGGTCTTCTATTATCTCTCATTATCGTCGAATAAAGCCCTCTTCTTTTGGAGAATGAATTTCAAATCATCAGGAGTGTCGACATCGTAAAAAGCCTCCTCGATAGGAACCAGAAACGGATTGAGGGTTTTTAATATTGATTTAGCTCCTTGATCTCCATGGAGGTTGTCGAATTGTGAAAAGTGTTTGGCGCCAATAAAACAGGGGATCCCGAAGGTTTCATTGTAGGAGGATGCGATACAGGCTGTTCTTGAATCATATCGGGGCAATAGGGATGTGATTCGCTCCAAATGATGTGTTCGAATTAGGATCTGATCACACGACATGAGAAGGACGCCTGAGGATTTTTGATTCGTTGCTTTAAGGGCTAATCGGATACTACTGCTCATGCCTTCATGCCACTGGTGGTTTACAATAATCCGGGACCATTGAGGTAACATGGGCTTAATAATGTTTTCTCCTGCTCCAAGAATAACAATGATTTCACTAGGATTAATTCCGCTCGCTTGCTCAAGTAGATCTAGAAGTAGATACTCATCACCTCGGCGCATTAAACATTTGGGGTACCCGAGTCTATGGCCCTGTCCTGCAGCTAATACGGCGACAGAAAAATCCGATTTGCGCTCACTCACAGATTTATTTTCGAAATAGCACTCAATGAACTCCCCTTAGTGCCGTTATAGATAGCCAAAATCTCAGAGCAAAGAGATAAAGCAATTTGAGAGGGTTCCCTTGCTCCCAGGTCAAGTCCAATTGGAGAATAGAGTCGTCCATCTTGTTTTAAGCCAGTAAGCGATAAGTCCCTCAGGCGTTGCCGATGGCCCATAAGGCCGATATAAAAGGACTCGGTTTTCATCACTTCAGAGACCATTTCTATATCCATTCCGAGTTGATGTGTCATAGCGACAAAGGCCGTCGATTTATCAAAAGGAACTTGCTGGATAATCTGCTGGGGTGACCCATGAATAGCTGTTACACAGGGGGATCTTAAATCTTCCGGGAGATGGCCTTTCCGATAGTCGCAGAGGTAAACGTGCCAACCTAAAATACTTGCAACACCTATAAAGGGCTCGGCGTCCCTTCCCCCCCCAAAAAGTACCAACGAAATAGGTGGAGTAAATTGCTCGAGTAGAATTTCTGAATCTTCGTCAGGCTTTTTATAAAAGATCTTTTGTTCTCCTAAATTTGAACCTTCGGTGAGATTAGTCGTCAGATAAACTTCCTGTCTGTTTTTACATGCCAAATCAATCGCCTGGCAGTATGGCTCGAATTGAAATGAATCTTGAAGTAAAACGGAAATAGTTCCATCACAACCCATCCCATAACCAAAGGGATCCTCGGCTTCACTTGTTAAGTCATAACTGATAAGTTGACTTTGCCTAGTCTTAAGCAGGTCTTTTGCTTTCAGGACCAAGTCAGCTTCGATACATCCTCCACTAATTGACCCTGACAAGATCCTAGTCCCATCCGAAACCAACCGGGCGCCTATTCCCCGATACGAAGAACCGACCTTTTTGCATAGTGTCGCTAGCACAAGGGGCAGTTCGGTCGATTTTAAAACAGCTCTTAGGGTCTGATGTTCTTTCATCGCTTTGTAATTGGTAGGGACCTGTACCTTGGGCCACCGGCTCTAGCGATAGCATTTAGGACAGCAGGAATTACACACGGCACTGGAGGTTCTCCAACTCCTTGAGGATTCCTATCTGAATCAACGATCGTAGTGTTGACTTCGGGCATCTCTGAGTAACGTAAGACGGGATATTCTTTATAGTTCTTCTCAACTACTCGACCTTTTTTGAAATGTATCTGGGACTTTAGAGCGGACAGAGCCCAGACTATGGCGCCTTCCACTTGAGCGTTGACGCCCAAAGGATTAACAACGAGCCCACAGTCAATAACGGTATAGATCTTATGGATTTTGAAACGTTTTTTAGAAACAGAGACTTCCGCTACTTGAACCACGGTAGTTCCTTCATAATCCATACATGCGACCCCTAGTGCTCGATTTTTTCTAGAGGGATTTGGCCAGTTAGATTTTTCTTTAGCTATCGAAATCACATTCATTAATCTTTCAAGTAGTGCTGGATCTTGAATAGATTTACTCAATAGGGATTGCCGATACTCGAGTGGGTCACGATCTAAAGAGAGGGCAATTTCATCTATGAAACACTCGCGAGCATAAATATTAGGGACAAACTGTATCGCCCTCCACCACCATAAAGGAATATGAAGGGGAAGCTCATGGTATGAAATCTCAACAGCATCGATACCATAGGGCACATCTCGGGCACCGAGAAGTTCAGTATTAACAACGGCTAGATCAGGAGATTTAGGATTACTGCTTCTCAAAATACTTGGAGAAGAAACTTTATGAGAGTAATACAGTGCTTCCTGCTTGCTTGGATTAAGTAAAGCTGACATTCCATGGATAGATGCGGGATGATAATAACCACCGCGAAGATCGTCGGCTCGATCCCAAATGATTTGAACTGGTGTTTTAAGAATATTGGCCAATTCAATCACCTCCAAAGCCGGATCGGGAGCTGATCTTCGGCCAAACCCTCCACCTAGTAGGGGAACATGAACGTTTACTTTTTCCTGGGGGTGACTGGTTATCTTAGAGGCTAGAGGAACGATAGCATCGGGCCACTGTGAGCCGACCCATACATGTGTTTCTGTCTGGGTAACATGAGCTGTCGCGTTCATAGGCTCAAGGGGTGCGTGAGCATGAAACGGGAAAGAATATGTGGCCTCTATTGTTTTAAAATCATTATGAGGCTCGGGATAGACACCATCTTTTCGGGCTACCTTCCCAGGAGATTCAAGGTTTTGCGTTAATTGCCTTTGGTAATCGTCGCTATCAAAAGCGGTATGGGGTCCGCTATTCCATCTAACTTTAAGTTTTTCTCTGCCCAAAAAAGCCGCATATGAATTATCGGCTACCACAGCTACCCCTGCGGTAATTACTTCGACTCGACGAACGCCAGGAACAGATAGGGTAACCGTTGCATCAAAGCTTTTAAGGGTGTTACCCCATACCGGTGGACGTTTTATGGCAGCAAACTTTAATGCTTTAGGCCTCATGTCGATACCGTATCGAGCTGAACCATTAACAATTGCAGGAGCATCGACCCTTTTTCGGTCCTTCCCTAGATAGTTTCTAGACGAAACTTTCTTAAGCGGCTCTAAGTATTTATTAGGTTCAAGCTTTACCGCAATGGGTACTAAATCACCAAAAGATACCGAACGTCCATCTTTAGTCACCACTGATGATCCACGAATCGAGAGCTGATCACGATTGACCCCAAAAAAGATCTCAGCCGCCCTCAATAAACCGTCCTTGACTTCTAGGCCAGCTTTACGCAGTGGAGTCCACATTGTTTTAAGACTAGTACTCCCTCCAGTTCCAAGGCTTATTCCCTTATATTTAGAACTCGGGGATGCTTGCTGAAGGATAAAGATGGCAGGGTCAACTCCCATCTCTTCAGCCAAAATCATTGGCATCGACGTTCGCACGCCCTGACCCATTTCTGATTTGGTAACAGTTATGAGAATTTTTCCGTCCGATTGAACCGAAACGAGCGGATTCGGCTGATAGATAAGAATTTCTTTTGCCTTTTCATCTAAACCCATAGGTTTTAGACCCATAACCGATGCTCCTAGCGCAGAAGAAGAGTAAAGAAAGGTTCGACGTTTCATTCTTTTTTGCCACTATTGACAAGAAGGCTCATGGCTTGCTTGATTCTTGGATACGTTCCACAACGACAAATATGATTAGAGAAAGCTTTATTGATAGCCGACTCGCTTGGGCTTGAAACTTCACCTAGCAATGAGCAGGCCTCCATAATCATGCCTGGCTGACAATAGCCACACTGTGCAACGTCGCATTGAACCCATGCCTTTTGAACGGGATGATCGCCGTCCTTACTCAAGCCCTCAATAGTGGTATAGCGATTTCCTTTAGTTTTTTCTAGCGTGATTTGGCAGGCCATCACAGCTTTTCCATTCTCTAAGATTGTGCAAGTAGCGCAAACTCCTACACCGCAACCAAATTTAGTTCCCGTCATTCCAAGAACATCTCTTAATACCCATAGGAGTGGCATTTCATCAGGAGCGTCGATCTTGAAAGTTTTTTCGTTTAAGTTCAGATCAATCATACGTATTCATCCAAGATATATCCCTTATTATTGATTGAATCTCGGAAGGGGCCCCTAATTTTTCAAGACTCCTCAATAAGCGACTTTTGTAGCGATCTAGAAGCTGTTGAGGCTTCAGGGCCGAGACTCCAGCCATGTCCCAATCTATGAAAAGGATGCCCATCAACGGATCTTTGAGGATATTCGAGGCATTGAGATCTGGACTCCAAATACCCCTTTTGCATAGACTTAGAAGGCCATTAACTAAACCGGAGGCTTCATCCTTGTTGAGGGCCCATGAAGAGGGCCAAGGCTTCGCAGGCGCACTTTCAGAAAAATAGAGGCCTTTATATAAGCCGAATCCTATTGATCGGTAAGCGTATCCTAAAGGCTTGGTCGTCGGAAAACCCTCACGATAGAGCCTTGAGTGAATGAGCCATTCATTATGAAATCGCTTAGGAGAGAGGTAACAATCTTTATTGATAAATCGAAGAGATCCGCCCCTTCGATAGGGCCTAATAACAACTTCATTTGCCCGAAATAAGGCACTCCGACCATAAGCATTGTGCATTGGCACCGGGTCACCCACAAGGGAGGCGTCCTTTAGAAGAAAGATTTTCCAATGGAAGCCCTGTAAGGTATCTTCTCTCTTGGTTAATTCCCCTAAAACCCTCGATTTTAGCGTTGGTTCACCCGTGGGGCTGGGGGGATAAAGGCTAGAAAGACTCATATCCATAATCCTTATACAGACAGAGCTAAAACCATAGCCTAAATAATCCGAATGCCCGAAAAAGGGGTCAAAGTAGCTCACCCTAGAGTATCAATGTTTTTTTTTATATTTTTGAGAGATATACACAAATTTTGTTCAAAACTCCCCAAAAAGGTTTAAGTTCTATATGCTGAAAAACATGGCTTTACCAGAGATTCCGCAGAGTGCCCTTGAACGTAAGCAGTTGCTCAACGAGATTTTGAAAGCTGCAGGGGAACCATTTAAATGGGCACCTTTACTAATCGAGGTTAAAAGAATTTTGGATGCGAACTCCCTTGAGGAATTACCCGTCCTTTTTGACCAAATAGAAAAAGAGGGTCTTCTCGAGGAGTGCGCCGAGTTATTCCGCAATAGCGCTCATAATCCTAGCGTGAGGAGTTCTATAAATTACCTTGACGAACTCCTGATTCGACACCGACGCAAAAGAGCAATACACCCTGAAGAAGAACCCACATATCGCTACCGTCTTACATATGCAAAAGGAAGCCTTGTTGCAATCTTGGGAACGCCTGAACTTCAGAGGATATTTCTTCGCGCTTTTCAAAGTGTAGGTGTTTTATTCAAATATGATTTTAGTAAACATCCTAAACCCATGATTGAATTAGCACCGTTGCTGGCTCCAGGGGCTACGGGGTTAAACGAATTCATCGACTTTCAGTGTCGTTACGAATTACCCATCTCCGAAAAAGAGTTTCTGGGGCGGTTGAGCATGCGGCTACCCTCGGGCTTAATGGTCAAAAGCTGTGCACGTATTCCCACTTTTGCTTCCTCCATTAGCGAGTTGGCATCATGTGGCCATTGGTTATGGACAATTGACGAGTCCATCATTAGCAAAGAGTCGATAGTAAAACGAATTCAAGATTTTTATTCAAGTACAACTTTTATGTTAGCGAGTCCGAACGGTAGGGAATCAATATGCGATCTTAGATTGGTGATCTATGATCTCAGAATCCAAAGTGATGCCTTAGTCTGGTCGACTGATCTCACCTATCTCCATTCTCCTAACCCTCTCAGATCTATCGCTCAAGTGTTAGGCATTGAGAGTAATCAAATTAGGGGCTTAGGCCGTACCTCGCTAACCCTTAATGAAGACATAAGACTCAAACAATCCGATAAGTTTAGTAGAAAACTTAAAAATATATATGAGGATGCGACCATTTTAGACGACGATTCATCAATCGCTCACCGTAATGATGAAGACGATGACTACATTACCCTAGGATAAAGAACTATCGTGAGTTCGTTTCGAAATTCCCAAGAGAATACCGACACAAATAAGGCTTGAGATGGCGCTGTTAGCTCCATAAGAGATAAACGGTAAGGGAATCCCCTTGCTGGGAAAAAGACTCAAAACAACACTGATGTTGACCAGAGCTTGAACAATAAGCAAGAGAGTTAGCCCAAGGGCAAGAGATTTTAGGAATGGGGTAGTGGCGTGCGATATAGTTTTGAAGCACCGACTCATGATTAGAAAAAAGAGTCCGCCGACCAATAGCGAGCCTATCAAGCCGAGTTCTTCTCCAATCACTGCAAAAATATAATCCGTATGAGATTCAGGAAGAAAGTAGAGTTTTTGACGTCCGGCTCCAGGGCCTACACCGAAAACTCCGCCATTGCCCACGGCAATGAGTGCCTGCTTAATCTGATGACCTGATCCTGAGGGATCGTTGATATTGAGAGGATCTTGAATTGCTGACCACCAATTTTTAACTCGCATAAGCCTGAAGGGAGAGGAAATAATGGCATAAGTGAAAGCACCTAAGGCTAAACCACTCATTGTTAGAAAGACGTTCCGATGAAGACCCGAATAAAAAAGAACACCCAAAATGACAGCCGTAATGGTGATAACTGTTCCCAGATCGGGTTGATTGTTGATTAAAAGGAGAGGAATAATAAAGAGGCCAACTAACTTGGATACAAAAATCCAATCTTTGGTTTGATGGACGCCTAGTGGATGATTCTCTTTGGTAACTAGAAAAGCGGTAAGAATTGCCGCAACAGGCTTAAAAAGCTCAGAGGGTTGGAGAGTAAAACCAGGAAGAGCTAGCCAACGCTTAGCTCCATTTGCGGTAACTCCTAGGATCTTGACAAGAATAAGAAGTACAACAGAAATGAGCAGGAGTGCGAAAACATACTTTTGATTTCGGTAGGTTGATTCAGGATCAAGAGATGAAAGATATATAGCTGAGCATCCTCCTAGGAATACCCCGATTACTTGCTTTCCAAAATCGAATCGGAGAAGATTTAAAATAGACGAGTCAAGACCTGATTCATCCATGCGAAAAGCAGTTGAACTGTAAACCATCCATAATCCAAAAAAAACGGATAGCAGCACATAAACGACCAAAAGTTTATCGACTCGTACTATAGGTAAAGAAGGTTTAGTCATAGTTTTCCTGATTTATAAAATGAGTTTCTCCTGATGTTCGCCAAAAACATCTCTCAGCACATCAGAAATTTCGCCTACGGTAGCTTCGAGTTCAACAGCAGCGATAATGTGGGGTAATAAATTCTCATGCCCTTGGGCAGCACTGTTTATTCGCTTGAGAGCCTCTAAAATAGGAGGCATAAAACGTGTCCTTTTGTAGGACGCTATCTCTTGGGATCGCTGATCGCTGAGTTTTGTATCCATTTTCATTAATTCTAGTCCCTCAGAGTCTTGGGTATTCACGAACTGATTGACTCCAACGATAATTTCATCATTGCTTTGTAAAGACATCTGGTACTGATACGCAGCATTCTGTATTTCTCTCTGAGGATAGCCTTTTTCGATAGCAATATTCATACCACCTAGATCGTCAATTTTCGCAATGATTTCATAAGCGAGTTTTTCAAGTTCATCCGTAAGGTGTTCGATCAAATAACTTCCTGCCAAGGGATCAACAACATCGGCTGCTTTGGTTTCATAGGCAAGTATTTGTTGTGTTCGAAGTGCAATTTGAGCGCTTTTCTCAGAAGGGAGAGCGAGGGCTTCGTCTCGACCATTGGTGTGAAGCGATTGAGTACCTCCGCAAATCGCTGCAAAAGCCTGTAATGCCGTCCGGACCACGTTGTTATCGGGCTGTTGAGCTGTTAGGGTGCTTCCCGCAGTTTGGGTATGGAATCTCATCATTTGAGATTTAGGATTATTTGAACCAAATCGATCTTTGATAATATTCGCCCACATCCTTCGTGCAGCTCGAAATTTGGCTACTTCTTCAAAAAATTGATTGTGTCCATTAAAGAAAAAAGAAATCCTTGATGCAAAATCGTCGATATTAAGCCCAGATTTAAGGACCGCATCGACATACGCAATTCCATCCGCTAATGTGAAAGCTATTTCTTGCGCCGCAGTGCAACCTGCCTCACGTATGTGATAGCCAGAAACAGATATAGGATTCCACTGGGGTACTTCCTTTGAACAAAAAGCAATTAAATCTGTTGCGAGTCTTAGGCTAGGTGTAGGCGGAAAAATATATGTTCCCCGGGCCATATATTCCTTCAAAATATCATTTTGGGTCGTCCCATTTAGGTTTTTCCATGGAATACCTTTTTCTTTAGCGAGGGCCAAATACATGGAGAATAAGATTGCTGCGGGTGCGTTAATCGTCATACTTGTACTGACTTTTTCGAGTGGGATATCAGCAAAAAGTGTTCGCATATCTCGTAATGAGCAGATGCTCACCCCTACTTTACCTACCTCACCTAGGGACATCTCGTTATCGGGGTCGAGACCTATTTGAGTTGGTAGGTCAAAAGCAACACTCAAGCCAGTTGTTCCCTGACTGAGTAAATACTTATACCGACTATTACTTTCCGAGGCAGAGCCGAAACCTGCATACTGTCGCATAGTCCAAAGTTTTCCTCGATATCCGGATCGATGGACGTGTCTCGTGAAAGGATATTGACCAGGCCATCCAATATGCTTTTTATAATCAAGTTCAGATAAATCTAAAGGTGAATAAATATCTTTGAGGGGTATTCCGGATGAGGTTTTGAATTTTGCTTGTCGCAACTTATCCGTTGAATCTTCGGCGGGAAGAGATTTTTTTAATTGATGTAAAAAGTCTTTATTGTACATGGTGTCCCATTAGAATAAAGTACCCTTAATGGTAACGATCCACTAGATAAAGCTCTCGGGAGGTTTTTGTGTTTTTAATGCCTATGGTAATGCCCCCTTTGCCCCCTCCCCAGGCCCAAATCAAGATTCTTTCAGGTGCAGATGTATGGGGAGAGAATCAAAAAAGACCCGCTTTACTGAGGGGTCAGGCAGTAGCCATTCAGGGCGATAGGGTACTTGATCTTGCCCCTAAAAGCCTTCTCTTTAAAAAGTACCCCAAAGCCGAAGTTATTCATCTCGGTGGGGGGACACTTCTCCCGGGACTTATTGAAAGCCACGGCCATGTAGTAGGCCTTGGAAGCAGTTTGGAAGAACTGCAACTCAACGGCATCAAAGATAAAGCAGAAGTTCTCAAGAAAATTAAAGAATGGTCCAAGAAAAATAAGCAGTCTTGGCTCATTGGTCGAGGGTGGGATCAAAACCTTTGGCCGGAAAAAAGTTTTCCTACTGCTCAAGATCTGGATGATCTTGACATTGCCAATCCCATCATTCTGGAGCGCGTAGATGGTCACGCCGTCTGGGTAAATAGCGAGGCCTTATCTTTAGCCTCCATTAACAAGTTAACGGTAGACCCACTTGGTGGGCATATCACTCGGGATAAGGAGGGGAATCCCACGGGAATTCTGGTCGATAAGGCGACTTCACTTGTTCAGGAGATTCTTCCTCTACCTGACGACACTTCCATCGCTCGAAGGATCTTATTGGGACTCAATTATCTAAAAGACCTCGGTTTCAGCTCGGTCTGCGATATGGGAGTTAACAAGGAAGAGTTGAATATTTACAGGCGTCTCGATGAAGAAAAAAAACTGCCGATCAAAGTCTTTGCCTACCTCGTCAATAATGATGCCCTCATCAAACATGAATTAATTCGCCCTTTTACTCCTCTCGAAACCCGTTTTAAAATCCAAGGTGTAAAAATTTATATGGATGGGGCGCTAGGAAGTCGAGGAGCGCGACTTTTTGAACCCTATTCCGATGATCCTCTCAACAGAGGTTTGTGGATTACCTCCCTCGAGAATACCGATAGAGTTGTCAAGCATGTTTTAAATGCTGGCTATCAGCCTGCCATTCACGCAATAGGCGATGCTGCTAATCATGAAATTATCAAAATCCTCTCTCGATACGGACCTTTCAAAAGTTCATCTCTACGCCCTCGAATCGAACATGCTCAAATCGTAGCTCCGGACGACATCAGGAAGATGGGGGCAGCGAATATCATAGCTTCTATTCAACCTGTGCACTGCACATCAGATCATAGTTGGACACCAAGCAGACTTGGTCAAAATCGATTGGATGAGGCATTCCCCTGGAGAAACATGCTCTCCCATGATGTAACTTTAGTGTTAGGGAGCGATACTCCCGTTGAAAGCCCTAATCCCTATATCACGATAGCGGCAGCCGAGACTCGTCAAGACCAATATCAACAACCTCCGCTTGGATTTCTTCCAAGCCAAGTAATGACACGCACTGAAGCAATAGATGCCTATACTCGCCAAGCAGGTAGGGCTTTGGGTGAACCCCGTATGGGAATAATCAAGACCGGCGCTTATGCCGATCTAATTTGGATTCCCGAAAACATCCTTCAAGTTGGGTTCGAACGACTGCGCCAATTAAAAACTTCCCGGATTTGGGTTTCGGGACAGGAAAGATAGGTTGATCAATATAAGGCATATAATTTATCTAAGAATAGGGTTCATAATTATCTAATGCTTAATACGGCCAAAAGAATACTTATAGCGCCATCTTTGTTAAGTGCAGATTTCTCCAATCTTGGGAGCGAACTGTCGATGGTAGAGGAAGCGGGTGCTGATGTAATTCATCTTGATGTTATGGATGGCAGCTTTGTACCCAATATCAGCATAGGAATACCGGTAGTCGCCTCGCTAAGAAATAAAAGTTCCCTTCCTTTTGACTGTCATCTTATGATCGTTAATCCAGAAAAATATGTAGAAGAATTCATCAAAGCTGGTGCAAATTGGGTTAGCATCCATCATGAATCCTCAGAAGATCCATCGCAAGTTCTATCTGCCATTCGCCAAGCAGGTGCAAAAGCGGGCATTGTTTTGAAACCCCAAACCCCCGTCGAAGTCCTTGAAGACTACCTTGATGATTTTGATTTTGTCCTTCTCATGAGCGTCAATCCGGGTTTCGGTGGCCAAAAATTTATGCCTGAAGTGCTGGATCGCATCAGAAAACTTGTATCCATAAGGCAGCGAGCCAATAAGACCTTCCTCATTGAAGTAGATGGGGGGATCAATTTAGAGAATGCAAAAGAACTAATTCAAGCGGGTGCCGATATTCTTGTTGCTGGACATTCAATCTTCAAGTCCACTAATCCCCCAGAAGCCATCAAGGAATTTAAGTCAATCAAATATCTAGTTAGTTAACCTCTCTTTTGGAATTACCTTTAAATTCTTAGCGAAATCGGAGTTAAAACCCTTCATACAGAGGGTTTAGAGGCTTGGATTTGTCTCAAGAGGTCGATACGTGAGAAAATAAACCGCAAGGTGATGCCTACTGCACATCTTTAGAGAAGAGCCCCCATGCTTACCTTGCCAATCCAACAAGCTTTGACGTTTGACGATGTTCTTTTGATCCCGGGATATTCAGAAACACATCCTAATAACATTGATTTAACTACGAGGCTCACAAAAAATATCAAGCTTAGCATTCCCCTCGTTTCTGCTGCAATGGATACTGTTACAGAAAGCAGATTAGCGATTGCAATTGCCCAAATGGGCGGAGTGGGTGTAATTCACAAAAATCTATCGATCGAAAGCCAGTGTCTTGAAGTAAAAAAGGTAAAAGACCAAAAAATATTGTCAGATTTGGGCAGAGAGTTGAATGCTCTTAACTTTGATTATCAGGGACGATTAAGAGTAGGAGCGGCACTCGGCGTCAGTCCAGAATTGATGGAACGAGCTAAATCTCTCATTTCTTCTGAGGTTGATTTTTTCTGTTTGGACTCGTCGCACGGCCATAGTTTAGGAGTTATCCAATCCATCAAGGACCTGAAAGAGAAATTCCCCAGCGTCCCCTTAATTGCAGGAAATGTTGCTACATATGAAGGCGCAAAAGCGCTCATTGACGCTGGTGCTGATTGTATAAAAATTGGTATCGGACCAGGTTCTATTTGCACTACCCGAGTAGTTACTGGAGCCGGTATGCCTCAATTGACAGCAATCGCGGAAGCCTCGAAAGCTTGTAGAGAAAAACAAATTCCTTGTATAGCCGATGGAGGTATCAAGTGTTCCGGTGATATTTCCAAAGCAATTGCTGCTGGAGCCAATTCAGTAATGTTGGGCGGGCTCTTTGCGGGAACCGAAGAATCGCCGGGGGACGCGATAACCTTTGAGGGGCGAACCTATAAGTCCTATCGGGGTATGGGATCGTTGGCGGCCATGAAAGCTGGAAGTAAAGATCGCTATTTTCAGGAGAATGTAGAGATAAATAAATTAGTGCCTGAGGGTATCGAGGGTCAAGTTCCCTTCAAGGGCAAATTAAATGATGTGGTCACTCAACTTATTGGTGGACTGAGAGCCGGTATGGGTCTTTCGGGGTCAGCTAATATTGAGGACTTTATTTCGTGCTCCCGGTTTGTTCAAATCACCAATGCCGGACTTAGAGAAAGTCATGCCCATGACGTAATCATGGCCAAAGAGCCGACAAATTATGGGAATAACTGAACATTCGCTCGTTCTCACTAGGCTAAAATGAAGTGTGAGGAACAAAAGATGAATGCTCTTCTCTTGAAGAATGCGCACTTGATCGATCCTTCTCAGGGGCATGACGGCATCACCGATATCCTGATTGAAAATGGGTATGTAGCCGAGCTTGGACCCACTTTACATCAACACCCCAGCAGCGCGAATGCCCGGCTTATCGACGTAGCCTCACAATGGGTTCTTCCTGGCCTTATTGATCTTCATGTTCATTTTAGAGAGCCTGGACATACTCGCAAAGAAACTATTGCCACAGGCTCAAGGGCGGCCGTTGCGGGAGGTTTTACTAGTGTCTGTGCAATGGCTAATACTTCTCCAGTAAATGATTCTGTGAAGATTACCAAACTCATGATGGAGAAAGCAGAGTCGGCTGATCTAGCTAGATATTTTCCTATTGGTGGAGTATCGATGGGGCTTAAGGGCGAGGAACTTGCCGACTTAGGCTTACTTAAGCAAACAGGCTGCGTGGCATTCAGTGATGACGGCTTCCCCATCATGAACGCAGGACTCATGAAAAGAGCTCTCTCGTACAGCGAGCATCTGGGCGTTCCGATCGTTGCCCATGAAGAGGATCTAAACTTGTCCAACAGGGGCTACGTTCATGAAGGTGAAGTCAGTGCAGCCCTTGGTTGCCTTGGTATTCCATCATCCGCCGAAGAAATAATGGTCGCAAGGGATATTATTCTTGCAGAAGAAACAGGTGGGCATCTTCATGTAGCCCATGTCAGTACGTCTGGCTCACTTGAACTTATAAGACGGGCCAAATCAAGAGGTATTCATGTAACCTGCGAAGTTACGCCCCATCATTTTGCTCTATCAGATAAAGAACTTCTTAAATTCGATACTAATTACAAGATGAGTCCACCCCTGCGTACTCAGAAGGATATTGAATCTATCATGGAGGCTCTTGTAGATGGAACCATTGATGCAATTGCTACAGATCATGCCCCGCATGGCCTTCAAGACAAGAATATTCCCCTACCCCTGGCCGCCTTCGGAGTTATTGGACTAGAAACCGCTCTTCCACTATCTATACATTTACTTGTTCACTCAAAAGTAATTACCCGAATGAGGCTCATTGAACTTATGACTAGCGGTCCTGCAAGGGTATTTAATCTAGATCGAATGAATCTAGGGACCCTTAAAAAAGGTTCCCCGGCTGATTTTGTTATCGTTGACTCTGATAAAAAAATCAAAGTGAGCATGGATTTTATCAAGTCTAAATCAGCCAATACCCCTTTCATCGGATGGGAACTTCCTGGTCATATAAAGTCAACTTGGGTTAGAGGGTCTAAGGTTTGGGGAGTTAGTGAAGCATGACCCCTACAGATAAAGCGATCGCTCAATTACCCAACCATTTAAGAGCATACGTAGTTAAACAGAACTACGATCAGTACACTCCTAGAGACCACGCTGTATGGAGGCACATACTAACCCGATTACAAAAGCGCCTAAAGGAAAGTGCACATCCAGACTACATAGAAGGTCTAGCTAGGACAGGAATTAGTACTAATCGAATACCCAGCCTAGACGAGATGAATCTCTGTCTTGCGGATATTGGATGGACTGCTGTTGCCGTCCGAGGTTTCATTCCCCCGTCGGTATTCACGGAACTTCAGTCAAGGAAGGTCCTAGCCATTGCGGAAGATATCAGAGACCATCGCCACATTGGCTACACACCTGCTCCGGATATTATTCATGAAAGTGCTGGCCATTCACCAATTCTTATCAATCAGAAATATGCTGACTATGTACAGAGATGCGGTTCATTAGGATGCAAAGCTATACCTTCAAAAGAAGATTTTTCTGTATTTGAGGCAATACGTAGTCTAAGTATTGTTAAAGAGAATCCAAATTCAACCGAACATCAGGTTGTAGAGGCTGAAAAGAGACTAGCGGTTGCTTCGGCAAGTCATCGATATATTAGCGAGAATACCAAGGCTAGTCGTCTTTATTGGTGGACAGCAGAGTATGGACTGGTGGGAAGTTTAGATAATCCAAAATTACTCGGAGCAGGATTGCTATCTAGTACTGAAGAAGCGGAGCATGCACTTACTAGTAATGTGAAAAAAATTCCCTTATCTCTCGATTGCATAGATACGGTCTATGATATTACGACAATGCAACCTCAGCTTTTTGTTGCACGGGATTTTGATCACCTTTTTGAGGTCTTAGCTGAATTTGAAAAAAGCCTCTCTTTTACGCGTGGCGGAATTTATGGTTTAGCGGAAGCAAAGCGTGCTCAGACCGTTGTTCACCTAGCACTAGACGAAGAACGCTTCCTGAGTGGGAAAATCATCGATTATACTCAGACTCCCACTGGCACTCTTGTTCGTCTTGAAGGACCGTCCTTACTTGAGGAAGATTCTACAGAGTATCAGTTCAATAAAAAACCAGCCTTGTTTTTTTGGCATCATGCACCGCTAGAAACTAAAAGTTTTTTGAACCTCGAACTTGGCCAATATTTCTTTCAAGGTCGATTAGAAAATGGATTTCTCCATAACGTTAAAACTGATCATCCGGCTCTCCAAACTATTGCACAACAAGATGAAATCGCATTTATCTCCTCTGAAACCTTGAATTCGATTGGCGGTGGGCCTTTCAGCCCGACCCTATGGGAAGAATTAGTTCCTATAAGAAATAGTTTTATCTATGGTGACGACGAGCTTGTTGTTCGTGAGGCCAAAATTAGAGACCTCGATCCTCAGTTAGGTCGAATTTACAACGACTTGAATCAGATGATTCTAGACGGAACCGTAGATCGTAACAAATTAGATACTCTTGCCAAAGATGCATCCCATTTCCCCTCTGAATGGTTACTTCATTCGCAAATTAATGATTATTTGTCCTCCTTGGAGATCGTATGAGTAATTGGATCGAAGTAGATAACCGTCTGGAGCTCAAGATCAAAACACCAGATTTTATGACAAGCCTAAACCTTGTGATAGCCATAGGAAAACAGGCCGAAGAACTTAACCATCACCCTGATGTCAAGTTGGGCTGGGGCTACGTAGATATCGTTCTTACGACTCATGACAAAAATGAAATAACCTCGAAAGATTACGAACTTGCTAAGCGAATAGATAAATTAATTAGTAATCTTAAGCTCGATTAGCAATCCAGGATCTAACAATTGCCTCAAAAGCCTCCCCCCTGGCTTCAAAGTCCCTAAACTGATCGAAACTTGCACATGCTGGACTCAGGAGCACGGTTGAGCCCGCTTCTGCAAGATGCAAGGCGCGGTCAACGGCTACATGAAAATCAGGGATCGACTCATGGGGCAGTAAACCAAGATCGGCCTTTAAGGAAGGAATGGCCTCACCCATAAATATGAGGTGACTTACTTTATCCCTTAGAAGTGGGATTAGGGGCTTATAAGAGGCTCCCTTATGGGTTCCACCTAGCAATAAAATAATAGGCCCACAAAGGGCGTCTAAGGCTACGTAAGTAGAATCTACATTTGTAGCTTTTGAATCATTGATAAAACGAATGCCGTCATGTTGAGCAACGATTGAAAGACGATGCTTCAAGCCTTCATATCTTTCAAGGGTTTTTCTAATGGAGTCTATTCCTATGCCAACTGCTGCAGCCATGAGGCATGCTGCAAGCGTATTTTCAATATTATGCTGCCCCGGAATAAGTAACTGATCCTTATGTAATATTATTTCCGAAGAGTTTCCGGATAAGTTGAGACAAATATTTCCTTTATTATCAAGAAAACATCCAGGAAGATCCATGGGGGTGAGTGAAAAAAATAAATTGAGTACTTCCATTTGGTCTCGTCGAGATATCTCGGGTTTACCATAAGGAGAAATGCGAATATCTCCATCTTTTTGATTATTGAATATGCGAAGTTTTGCATTTCGATAGTTATCCATAGTTTTATGGCGAGCCAAATGGTCAGGGGTCAAATTAAGGAAGGTGGCGACATCAGCCCTAAACGTTGAAACGGTCTCAAGTTGATAACTACTGACTTCTAGACAGAAATAAGAGTCAGGACCTGCCTGTCCTAATGCATCTGTAAAGGGAATGCCAATATTGCCGCACGCTATTGCGTGTCTACCGCCTCCCTTGATGAGATCTGAAAGTAGGTGAGTAGTTGTACTTTTTCCATTGGTGCCAGTGATCGCTAATACTTTACTTTGGGGAAATCTTTTCTTACTTTCGAGAAAAGCGAATTCAATTTCTCCTAAAACCGGAATACCTCGATTAAGGGCCTCTTGAACAATCGGACTACTAAGGGGTACGCCGGGACTTAGAATTAGGCGATCAAATTCGTTGATCTGCTTTACCGCTTGCTCTTCGGGAAGATACTCAACCTTTAACTGGGCAAGTAAAGTCATTTCCTGTGAATCTAAGGATCTGAAGGTGTCAGTGAGAGTAATCCTATCCTGTCCGGCAAGAAATCGAATAACAGCAAAGCCCGACTTACCGGCACCCACAATGATGGTGTTAATTTGAGGCATACAGATTATCTGAGCTTAAGAGAACTAAGGCCCAAGAGGCAAAGTATTATTGCTACAATCCATAATCGAATGACTACTTTAGTTTCGGGAAGTCCGCTTAATTCCATGTGGTGATGGAAAGGAGCCATCCGAAAGATTCGGCGACCCTTACGCAAACGAAAACTTCCTACCTGGAGAATGACACTGAGGGATTCTAGGAAAAAAACTCCGCCAACAAGCAATATGATGATTTCTTGTTTTATAAGAATTGCCGCCGTTCCTAGGATAGCTCCCAAACTTAGGGAGCCAGTATCGCCCATAAATATCTCCGCAGGATGGGCGTTAAACCACAAGAAGCCAAGAGCCGCACCGGCAACTGCACCCATAACAACAGTTAATTCAGATGCAGAAGCAACGTAAGGTACAGCAAGATAATTAGCTAATTTAATATTGCTGGATACATAAATCAAAATTGTGAAAGCAGATGCAGCAATAACAATCGTTCCAGCAGCAAGCCCGTCAAGGCCATCGGTCAAATTTACACCATTACTAGTACCAATGATCACAAGCATAATCCAAGGAACCATCCATAAGCCGATATAAGGATGAAAATCTTTTAAAAATGGGAAAGCAATTGCGAGAGAAGATGGTCCCCTCTGGTCAAATTGAATAACCATAACGGCTATGATGAAGGAAAGGATCATCATAAGGAATATTTTTTGCCTAGCTTTGAGACCAAGATTGTCTTTCTTTAATAGCTTTTTATAGTCATCGAGAAGACCTACCCCTCCAAATGTTACAAGGGCGAATAAACAAAGAAGTACAGATGCATTAGTCAAATCGACCCAAAGAATACAAGCGACCAGAATGGAAAAAATAATCAAAAGCCCCCCCATTGTTGGGGTACCTTGTTTATCCTGATGTGTTTTAGGCGCATCTCCTAAAATTGGCTGAGCAGCTTTAATTGATTTTAAAAAATAAATAAACTTTGTGCCAAGCAGTATGGAAACCAAGAGGGCAGTTACTCCCGCTAAAGCCGTTCGGAAGGTAATGTATTTGAGGACATTAATGCCCGCAATGTCTTGAAAATGAAGAAGAAATCTTGCCAGCATCAAACCAACCTATGGAGACTTTATTGTATTTTGATTAGCGTTAAGAATCCACTCCACTGCTTGCTCGCACTTCCAATATCGACTCCCTTTCACCAGAATGCGAGAACCAGCGGGTATGCTACCCAGACCATCTGCTCCATCTTTAAGATCTACAAACGAGGGGAAACTTTTTGAGCCTTTCCCGAATCCTTTAGATAAATAAGTGGCAAAGTCTCCATAACAAAGCAAACGATGAAAACCCAACGCCTTAAGGTGTGAGCCTACTGCTTCATGCTGCTGAACTGCAGATTGTCCTAGTTCGCGCATGGAGCCTAATACTGCAACCAATTCACCACCCGGCAGTCCTTTTAACCCAATGGCTGTTGCTATGATGGATTCGGGGCTAGCATTGTAGCTTTCATCAAGTAGAACACCTCCATGGGCTAGGTGGTGGATTTTCCCCCTACCCTCTTCTGGAGTGAGAGCAAAAGCTCCTGAGATAGCTCGCTCTTCACTGAGACCCGACTCAAGGGCAATAGCTATTGCAAGCGCGGCGTTTATCACGTGGTGTTTGCCCTTTAATTGAATTTGTACTGAGAATTCATGGTGAGGACCTCGATAAATAAAAGACTCACCCAAAAGTCCTTTAGATTCATGATTCAAGATCTGTCTTGAACTAGTCGGTCCGACAGGTAAAGCACAACAATGCTGTGACCAAGGTTGCACTGCGATCCATTGGCAATTCGCATCCTCTTCCGGATAGACCCAAGCCCCACGATTCTTTATACCCTCAACTAATTCTCCCTTAGCTCTTGCGATTCCCCTCAGGCCATCCGAGAAATTTTCTATGTGCGCGTGACCAATACCAGTTAGGATCCCAAAATCCAAGGGGGCAATTTCTGTAAGCCTCTTGATTTCTCCAGCAGTACTCATACCCATCTCCAAAACTGCGGTGTGAATATTTGAAGGAAAAAAGGCTAATGAAAGTGGTAGGCCAATCGTATTATTGAAATTTCCCGGAGTCTTCCAGGCACTAACCATTATAGATAGAAATTCCTTTGTTGTAGTTTTACCTGCACTACCGGTCACACCAAATACTTGACCTGGACGAAAGATCTCGAATCTTCGCTGACCCCATGTTTGTAAAGCTTCAGTTGTATTTCTAACTTTTATTTGAGGAACTTTACAGTCGACCACATTGTCTACGATCAGACAAGAGGCTCCTCTTTGAAGCGCTTCAGGAATAAAATCATGTCCATTTCTTTTGGCGCGCAGGGCAACAAAACATTCCTCTTGAAGAATTTCTTTCGAATTAAATGAAATCCCTTTAGGGATAATTGTCGGATCTCCGATAAGTTCACCACCTAGAATCTCTGTGATCTTACCGACATTCCAAAAACTCATGATCTTTTCCCGAGATGATATTCCGCGCAATCTTTGTCATTGTAGGGATACTTTACACCTTTTATTTCTTGGTAATTTTCATGCCCCTTACCAGCTAATATAAGTAGATCTCCATGGCGAAGATCATTTATGGCAAATTCAACTGCCTGAGATCTATCAGGAATTCGGTGATAACTTGATGCATTATTTATTATTACTGAACTAAGGCCTGCCGCAGCATCATCCAAAATGGACTCGATGTCTTCATCTCTGGGATTATCAGAGGTATGCCATATCACATCTGCATGGTTGGAAACAATTCGAGCCATCTCCGATCGTTTTGTTTTGTCCCTGTTGCCTCCACAGCCAAATAGAACATGAAGTCTTGATCCACTGAGGATTAATTTTTTTCCTTCAGTACATATTTTTTCAAGAGCATCGGGGGTATGAGCATAATCGACAAGGACGCCAAAAGTTTGATTACTAGGGGTTTTGATTCTTTCAAATCTTCCCTTTGCCCCAACTAATCTATCTAGAACTGGTTGTAATCTACCAATCTCAAGACCAAGTTCTGAATAAATGGCTAGAGCAAAAGCTAAATTATATACATTAAACCTCCCGAGAAGAGGGCTTCTGAAAAAGTAGGAGCCTTTAGGGGTTCTAAAATGAAATTCGGTGTCTGTCGGAGATAAGCAAAGTCCCGAAATATGATAGTCAGCATTGCTATCCATGCCTAGCGTCAAGGCTGATCTTGAAGTTTTGAGCCTTCGAACATAAGGATCATCCACATTAATGATGAATTTATTTGATTGCTGCATTAACTTAGCCTTCGAATTGAAGTAACTTTCCATATCCTTATGAAAGTCCAAATGGTCATGAGTTAAATTAGTGAAGGCTCCAACGGCAAATTGAGCTCCCTCTACCCTACTCATTTCAAGACCAATACTACTCACCTCGGTGGATACATAATGGTCCCCTGTGTCACAAGATTGTCTAAGAAATGAAAAGAAATCGGTACTTTCAGGAGTAGTGCGAATCGAGTCCATGGAGACCCCACCAACGATATTCTCCACAGTTCCAATAAGTCCGCATGAATATCCTGAAAGAGTGAGTAACTGTTGGACGAGCGTTGTTGTAGTTGTTTTCCCATTGGTTCCAGTTACGCCTATTAATTTGAGAGATTGATCGGGACAAGAGTAGAAGCGTTTAGCTAATTGAGCCATGATTGACCTGAGGTTTTTTATAACCAGTAAAACTATTTCTGGAGGCACAGAAACCTCGTCTTCACTAATAACCCCAACGCAGCCCTTCTCAATTGCTTGGGCTATAAATTGGTTTCCATTGAATGATTGGCCTTTGAGCGAAACAAATAAAAAGCCTTTGTTGACCTTACGCGAATCATGGGTAATGCCAAGAATTGTTGGATCTAAAGTCTGCTTGGGGTTCTCGACGTGCAATCCCTTGACTAAATCAGATAATTTCAAGGGTTCTCCGTTATCACCTTAACAATTTGCCCTTTCTCAAGATCAGTGAAAGGCTGAGGATCCTGAAATTGGACTCTGTGAATCGTGGTCTGTTTGTTCCCTAAAGATACTCTAGGGATACCCCCAGAAGCAATAATGCGCTGGAGTGCAATCTTCAAACTAAGTCCTTTCAAATCTGGAACTTTGTTCAGGTCAGGAACCCATTCTTCGGGAGATGGATCGGGCCAGTTGCCTAGTTTTAAGGTGATAGGCAGATTATCGACTAGCGTATCAGTCGGCGTCTTTTTGTACCTAATAATGTTCTCAGCAATTTCTTTGAAAGCAGGAGCGGCAATATCTCCACCGTCGCCTCCGTTCTGAGCATCATCTAACATCACTAAAATTCCATATTGGGGCTTATCGGCAGGAAAAAAACCTAGATACGAAGCGTACTGGTGACGACCATCACTGTACTTGCCATTAACTCTTTTATAAGAAGTCCCAGTTTTTCCAAATGAATCTACCCCATTCAATCTTGCTTTTTTTGCTGTACCTACCGTGACAACATCTTTAAGAATATCTCTCATTAGGGCGCTTGTTTTCTCACTTATAACCCTCTCTTTTTCTTCGGGCGAAAATTTTTTAACGATACTTCCATCCTCGGCGTATATATTTTTAACCAACATTGGTCTCATCAATATGCCTCCATTGGCAACAGCGCTGCCCGCCATCAATACATGCAAAGGTGATGTCAATAAAGCATAGCCATAGGTCAAGGTGTACTGAGTGCTTCCACTCCAGTCTTCTACGGGTAAAAGCGGTGTTCTGATTTCACCCGCTACTCCTAATCCGGAGGGTTTTCCAAACCCAAATTTATCAAGATAGGAGTAAAAGTCCTGTTTTGGCAATCTCATACCGATTTTAGCAGTACCGATATTAGAACTTTTTGCCAAGATTTCATTCACCTTCAGAAACCCGTTTTTTCCGTGGTCCCTGATGATCTGACCAAAAGGGGTCGTATAGGGACCCTTACAATCAATAGACTCATCCAGACTAACAAGTCCTTCTTCAAGAGCCATGGCTATTGTTAGAACCTTCATTGTTGAACCAGGTTCATAACCGTCTGTGACAGCATGAAATTTCCTAGATTCTAGTGCTTCTTCAAGAGTTTTAGTGGACTTTGATACGCTAAGATTAGGATCAAAAGTTGGGTAACTAGCTGCCGCTAAGATCTCTCCTGTATTTGGATTAACGACTATGGCATAGGCGCTTTTAGGTCTCGTTTTTGTTACAGCAGTAGCAAGAGCTTCTTCAGCATATCGTTGGATTGTTGAATCGAGAGTTAGCTCAAGATTGAAGCCCGCAATGGGCTCTTTGGTAACCCTATTATTATCGACCATGAATCGCTTCTTTCCATCAACATAAACATTTCTTTCTCCGTTTTGTCCTTTAATCACATCATTATAGATTTGCTCAATTCCTAGCTTGCCTTCTCCATCGAGATCTGTGTAACCCACTACTTGCGCTGCATACGAGCCTTTGGGGTAGGAACGAACAAATACTTTTTCAAGGGTAAGTCCAAAGCGACTAATATCCCTAGATTCTACCTGTCGAGTAATCTCGGGGCTCAAGGGTCGGGCTATGTATATGAATGGTTTTTTTGTGAGAAGTTTATTTTCAATTCGGCTTGCCTCTATATCGATCAAAGGAGATAAAAGATTTGCTACATACTTTGCTGCAGATCGATCGGGCTCCCCCCAGATAACACTCTTCCCTGTTTTTTTGTACTGTGGGTAAAAAAAGATAGGTCGAGCTGCCAAAGAAGAAGTCTCAATGGATTCAGCCAGAGAAAAACCATTACGATCGATAATCTTGCCACGTTTTGCAATGATCGGTTGTGTTGCGATTTGTTGATTTTTAGCCAATCGACTCAAGTCGCTATGCATAAAAATCTGAAGTTGAGCAAGCCTACAGATAACAAGTAGAATCCAACCGTATAGAATCGCTTTTATGATTCTTAAACGAGGAGAATGTGATTGATTTTCTGATTGAAATCCAGAGAAATTACGCTTAATGCCATCCAGTATTCTTAGAAGATTATGGATGTAATCTTTCATTATTATGCACCATAGTAGAAGATAAAAGTATTTCTTACTGTTGTATTTGAATTACTGAATTGACGGATATGTTTTTATTTATTTTGGCCATACTTTGATCTTCGGAATTAAACACTCGTGGGATCATGATGATATCTTGACCACTTTTGCCAAAGATCATTCTTCTATTTCTGGCGAATTCCTCTATTTGTTGGTCTAGGGGAAACCTGCTTTGACTGATCCTTAGGGAGCTTTTAATTTCCTCTTCTTTTTGAATTTCTGACTGGATTTTAGAGGTCATAATACTTACCTTAATGGCCTCTACATTAATGATAAGCATTACTAGCCATGGGCAAAGAATGGCCAAGATAAGCGATAAAACTCTAACTATACTGATGGAACCATGCAGATTTCTAGCAGATGTTGACATAAGGGGTCCTTATAACTTAGAGATCACTCTTAATCGAGCAGATCTCGATGATGGGTTAGATTCAATTTCGGATACTTCTGGGACAACTCCATTGGGAGTTAGAATTTCAGCTTCTTTAATAAGTTTTGTTGGTGAAAGGCGCCCTGGTCCATCATAGATACCCGCCATTTTTCTAAAGGTATGCTTCACTATGCGATCTTCAAGGCTGTGGAAAGATATGACCCCCATTCGGCCCAAAGGTGCCAAATTTTTAAATGCATTTTGTAGGGTATAGTTCAATCGATCGAGTTCGCCATTCACCGCAATCCGAATAGCTTGAAAGGTTTTAGTCGCTGGATTCGAATGCCCTTTACGCTTAGCTATCTCAAGAGGTAAAACTTGGTAGACGGCTCTTGCTAGGTCTAGAGTGGTTTGCAATTGACCCAACTCAAGCATTTTCAATATAGATCGAGCTATAGGCCTGGAGGCGCGCTCTTCTCCGTAGATCCAAAGAGCATAAGCTAATGTTGATTCGTCTTGGCGCTGAATCCACTCCAGGGCAGTTAGCCCATTTTTATTATCCATTCTCATGTCCAAGGGGCCTTCTTTTGAAAAACTAAACCCTCTCTCTGCTTTTTTAAGTTGATAAGTAGAAACTCCTAGGTCAGCAAGAATAGATTCGAAACCCATCGGTGCAAAGCTGGCCTTAGCCTGTTCGAACGTCTCGTTACCCCACACATCATCATGATTACTATTTAGAATTGAGATGCGTGGATCGCTTTCGAACCGCGCTTTGCAGAATTCAATCGCTTCTGGATCCCGGTCGATTCCAATGTATCTGAAGGACGGTGGTTTATCTTTCAGAATAATTTCTGCATGACCACCAAAGCCTAGGGTCATATCTAAAAAGTTTGATTCGCAATTTTGACCCAAGAATGTATCAACTTCTTTTGATAAAACGGGGACATGCATGGGAACTGTAAGGGTCATCATTTAGCCTCCCAGCCTTGATAGGGTCATAAGATCTTCGGAAGTCACCGGATCTTTGGAGGATAACTCTTGATATGAGGCAGTATTCCATAGAGCTAAGTGATCGATCATTCCTAAAATAGATATTTCTCCGGCAAGCCTAGCCTGCTCTCTTAATTTTTGCGGAATTACGATACGTCCTTGATTATCTGGAGTAATCTCGGAGCCATGAAAAGATAAACTGTGAAGCATTTTTCGTTTTCCTGGATGCATAAACGGAAGATTGACTAATGCTTTCTCGTGTTGTTCCCAAATCGATAGAGGGAAAAGAACTAGAGAATTTCCTAAATCGAGTGAAGTGAGATAAAAATTAATGACATCAATCTTTTTTGGTTTGTCCTTACTTGTAAGTGGTTTTTCAAGCGCCGATCTGAAGATCGAGGGAAGCTTTAATCTTCCCTTCTCATCTACGGTCGCTGGCGAGTTTCCCCGGAGTGTTAACATCGAATGATTGTCCTTTTTGTAAAAATCATAAAAACCACTTTAAGCCATTTATAGCCAAAAAAAGCCACTTCATTCCACTTAGTATGGAAAAGACTAGAAATCTTACAAGGGAGAAAATAAACGAAATTCTCAAAGAAACCCTCATTGAAATAGCGTTTAACATCAAATTTGAGGCTTTGTCATCCCATACTATACATAGTCAACAAGGCAGAATCATGTTCAACAAGGGTTCTAAAGAACATCAAGATTCACCGATCCCTCTGGGACAGATCATCGAAGAACTAAAAGAGGGGGTTGTTGTATTTAATAACGAGCCCGCATTGTCCCAAATTCAAGTGGTATTTTACAATACGGCAGCTCATAGAATACTTGGCGAAGATAGTGTCCTTAGCTTCAAGGCACCGCTTCCCCTAGTGTTCAGGGAACCTGAGTGTATGAAATGGATAAAGTCGGGGTTAGCCGACGAGTACACACTTGAGCGTAAATATATAGTTTTATCTCTAAGAAGAAAATTGATTGAATATCTAAATGTAACTTATATTCTGATTACTTTTGAAGATATTACACGCCGAGTTCGTCTGGAAGAAACACGTCAGAAGTTTATCTCCAATATGAGTCATGAACTTCGAACCCCGATTACCTCCATGTCTATAGCTCTAGAGAACCTTCAAGAAGGAGGAAGTGATCTGTTTAATCAAAATATAGGAATACTTAAGAGATCGGTTAATAGAATGCAGCAACTAATAGAAGATTTAGCCGATTTATCGACTATAGAGAATATGGCCAATCTGAAAAAAGAAGATTTACTTGATTTCAATGAATTTACTTCTGAGATTCTTTTTGAATTTAAAAGCAGAACTTCGGAGCGTGGAATCACTTTGGTTTCAGAAATAGATTCTCAATTAGAAAATATTGATATTAGAACAAACAAACTGCGTCTTTATCAAATGATACACAATCTTATCTCTAATGCTTTTAAATATGCCGATCCTAAATCCAAGGTACGTCTTAGTTTCAGTCTGGTTTCAGATCGCATGGTTATACAGGTTCAAGATGAAGGGCCCGGAATCGCAATTATGGAACAAGAAAAGATTTTTGAAAGATTCTATCGAACTTCTTCTGCAAGAGGCATACCTGGAACCGGCCTTGGGCTGTCCATTGTAAAACAACTTGCGAATAAATTAGGGGGGGCTATTAGTTTGAAAAGCGAATTAGGAGAGGGTTCTACGTTCACTTTATCGCTCCCATTGAATTAATCCTTAACTAGTTTTGGACCAAGGGGTTTTCCACCCATCAAGTGAAAATGTAAGTGATAGACTGTCTGTCCACCATCGCTTCCGCTATTTGTGAGCAGCCTGAATCCAGTCTTATCAATACCGTACTCCTTTGCAAGTACAGTTGCTACTTCAGGAATACGAGAGATAACCGGGGTCATTTCTTTAGAAATGCCTGCTAAATTATCTACATGTTGCTTTGGTATGATCAAAATATGAACAGGCGCCTGCGGATGAATATCTTTAAATGCTGTGAGTGTCTCGTCACTATAGACGATATGTGCAGGCAAGGTCCCATTCACAATCTTGCAAAACAAACAATTTTCCATAGCCATCTCCATGTTTAATATTGTCCTACATCAACCCGAGATCCCACAAAATACGGGGAGTATCGGAAGGTTGTGCGTTAATAATAACTGCAGGTTGCATCTCATTAGGCCTTTGGGTTTTGAGATATCCGACTATTACCTTAGGCGATCTGGCTTGGATTATTGGGAAAAATTAGATCCCTATTTTTATGATAATTGGGAGGACTTTAAAAATAAAAATATGAGTATGCGTTTGTTTTTATTTTCTACTAAAGGTGCCCGAAAACACACGGAGGTCGATTGGCAGCCCCAAGATGGTTTAGTTTTTGGGTCTGAGACTTCAGGTTTACCACGACCTCTTATTGAAGAATACCGGGATAGTAGTATAAAGATCCCCATGGTCGGGTTCTTCACTCGAAGCCTAAACCTAGCGCAATCCGTCGCAATTGGGCTCTACGAGGGTCTTAGAGTCGTCAATAAGTGGTGAGGATCTGCATCAATTGTTTACCTACACGACATGGTTAGGTAACAATGAGTTTCATGGTCCCAATTCGAGTAGTGATCGCAAAGCCTGGCCTCGATGGTCATGACCGAGGTGCAAAAGTTATTGCTCGTGCACTCAGAGACGCAGGGATGGAGGTCATTTATACCGGACTGAGGCAATCTCCCTCTCAAATTGTTGCTGCCGTGGTCCAAGAGGATGCGAGAGTTTTGGGTTTATCTATACTGAGCGGAGCTCATAATCAATTAGTGCCGGCTATCATGGAAAATCTTAAGAAGGCTGGAGCCTCAGACATTATTGTTTTTCTAGGGGGTATTATTCCCGATGCCGATCTTCCATTTTTAAAAGACCTAGGTGTTCGGGAGGTATTTCAACCAGGAACCAACACTAACGATGTTGTTTCGTTCATAAAAAAAGAAGTCGGAAGGTGACTATTTTACCCAACGAGTTTTATTGGGGAGAGTCAAGATAAGTCTTTTACGATTTTCGAAGCGGAGAGCCTTGGGCTTACCTAAAGAAAGAATCTGCGTTCCTCCGGATTTATCAACCCACTGAATCGATTCAAGGTAAGAATCGTTAAATCTGAATTCAATTGGCATATTATTTGATGTAATACCCAGGCCCCTGATGGCATAAGCATTGGAATTTATCTTGGTGACCTGTGTGGTTGCGTTCGATTCTTGATTGCAGATAATATCCCAAAGACTATGAGTTCTAACCTCAGCAGAGATTAATGAACGAGTAGCAGTGTTGGTTGAGGGATCATATTGGACTATCGTTCGACCGTCAGAGACGATGGACACCCCTGAATCATAGTCCATACGAAATTGGCCTTTCTCTCCAACAAAGATTTGGCCTTTCTCTTTTGCTTCCCCAAAAATGGGGCTAGAACTAGATTGAGAGAAAAGATACTCCATATTTATAAGGCTTGCTTTAAGTTTTTTCTCAAAAGTCTGTTCAGTTGTCTGAATTACTAGACCGCTTATGATTACGAGCAATACGCTAGTGCGCATAAAGACTCGCTGATTAGGGGTTAAGGAGCCTTAGGGCCTCTAGGACTTGCGTATCATGTGTGGATGATTTCACATCTTTTATAATTTTTTTAATAGACCCATCTTTACCAATGATAAAGGTCCATCGTTTCGCGATACCCACAAGGGGCATAGATACGCCATATTTTTGGATTATTTCCTTTTTTGGATCGGCGAGGAGACTAAAAGGTAATTGGTATTTCTCGGCGAATTCTTGATGCGACTTAACGTCATCAGCACTCACGCCTAGAATCACAGCGTTCATTGCCTTGATCGTATTGATGTTATCTCGAAGATTGCAGGCTTGGGCAGTGCAACCTGGAGTGTCGTCTTTGGGGTAAAAATATAAAACTACATTTGATTTATTTTTAAACTCCGAAAGATTGATTGATCGGCTATTTTGGTCCAGAGCAGCAAAAACAGGGGCCAACTGGCCTTCTTTTAACTCTGATCCATCAGGGGTTGTGCCGCCAAAAAGACTTGATAAGTTAAATGACATGACTACCACACCTATTATTAAGTATCTCACTAATGCTCCAGGGTTTAGTTTTGGTAACTTATTGGTACTAAAAACTTCTCATCACTCCTACAAGTTTACCCTGAATCTCTACACGGTCCTCTTGATAGCGCATAGGCTTTAAGCTGGGGTTATGGGGTATCAATAAAATGCCTTCAGCATCCTTTTGGAATTCCTTAAGGGTTGCTTCATCGCCATCGATCAGAGCGACAACTCTGTCTCCATTTCTGTACTCAGATTTTTTTTGCAGGATAACAAAATCGCCATCTAAAACGGCATCTTGAGTCATTGAATCGCCCTTGACCCGAAGGATAAACAAGTCTTCTCTATTCCTATGGATGGTATTCGGTACTTCGAGGGGGATACTTCGACTATCGGGGGTCAACGGCGAACCAGCCGCGATGTCACCATAAAAGGGAATGAATCTAGAAGAACTTGGAGTCATATCTTGAAAATGTGAGCTGGAATCAGGGGCAATGACTACAATATTGTTGCCCTTCCCTTGGCTTCTAGACAAAAAGCCTTTTTCAATTAAATGTTGGACATGTTTATGAACCGTAGATACAGCATGGGTTCTAACCCCCTTCGCTATTTCAGTCAGAGTGGGGCTCCTACGCTCTTTTCTTACAAAATCCCTTATGAATGTCAGGACTGCTGACTGCCGCTTGGTAAGATCGGATGATTTCATAAATTCAAGACTAGGGGAAAAAAACAGAAGGGTCAATCCCTTTTTTTTCGTTTTTTTTGGCCCTAAAAATTAAGAATCAAAAATGTCGAGAATCCCTCTATTTATTGGGCTTTCTAATGCCTTGTGTGATAATTTAATTTCCGTGTCAACTCCAATTAAGATGCGGAGGTATTCAGGAGCATTATGTCATCAGACGCCTTATCACCATCCCTAGATGTAAGGGTTAATGATTTTTCCATCCAAATTGCCACGGTTAACGGATCTGGATCTCAAACAGCCAATAATGTTTTAATGCGTTCAATTTTTCAAATGGGCGTTCCCGTCAGTGGAAAGAATTTATTTCCCTCGAATATCGCTGGTCTGCCTACGTGGTTTACCATCCGTGCAAGTGCTCAGGGCTATACCGCACGCAGGGCAACCAACGAAATGTTGATACTCATGAACCCTGAAACAGCTAAGGAAGACGTACAGAAGGCTGACGGGGGTTGTTTGGTTATTTATGACGAGCCGTTAAAGCTTGAGGGATTAAGAAATGATCTCGTTTATTGCCCTGTCCCTTTTCAAAAAATTGTTACCGCTTGCTGCCCAGAGCCAAAACTTCATAAATTAGTTAAAAATATGATTTATGTTGGAGTTACATGTTTTTTGTTAAATATTGAGCCCGAAGAGGCAAAGAAGGCCATAGCAAAGCAACTTAAGGGTAAAGCAAAGGCTATTGAAATCAATGTTGCCGCCATCGAAGCAGGTTTCCTCTGGGCTAAAGAAAATATTAAAAATCCAAGTCCCCTCAAGGTCGTTAGGGATAATAAGACTCTCGGCAAGATAATCGTTGACGGTAACGAGGCTTCAGCTATTGGCTGCATGTTTGCTGGGGTGACTGTCCTTGCTTGGTATCCCATCACACCTGCTAGTAGTTTGTCAGAGAGCCTCATTGATTACCTAGAGGAGTACCGTAAAACCCCTGATGGAAAATCTACCTACGCTGTAGTTCAGATGGAAGATGAGTTAGCCTCTGCGGGAGCTGTTCTCGGCGCGGGCTGGGCTGGGGCTAGAAGTATGACTACGACGTCTGGTCCAGGTATCTCGCTTATGAGCGAATTTATTGGATTAGGATACTTCAGTGAGATACCAGGAGTTTTCTTTAATGTTGCAAGAACTGGTCCTTCGACTGGTCTTCCCACCAGGACCATGCAGGGAGATATTGATATCTGTGCGAAGTGTAGCCATGGCGATACCCTTCACATCAATCTTTATCCAGGAAACATGCAGGAGTGTTTCGAATTTGCATACCAATCATTTGATTTAGCTGAGCGCTTCCAGACACCAATATTTGTTGTTTCGGATCTGGATCTCGGAATGCAAAATTGGATGTCTGACCCCTTCTCTTATCCAGACAAACCTTACGATCGTGGAAAAGTGTTAAATCAACAGCAACTCAGCGAAATCAAAGAATTTGCTCGCTATCGTGATGTGGATAATGATGGAATTCCCTATCGATCTCTACCCGGTACCCCGGGAGGAAAGGGGGCCTATTTTACAAGAGGGAGCGGACACAATGATCGAGCACTATATTCAGAAAAGCCTGAGGACTACGTTGCCCTTGTAGACCGATTGAAACGCAAATATTACTCTGCCAAAAGTTTTGTGCCTAAACCCATTTTAAGGGGTAATGGTAGCGACTCGGGCATCATCGCTTTTGGCTCAAGCGATCCTGCGGTCATCGAAGCTCAAGACGAATTAGGTCGCATGGGCCGCAAAGTCGATTACATGAGGCTTCGCGCCCTCCCATTCACCAGCGAAGTAGACGAGTTTATCAAATCTAAAAAAATGATCTATGTCGTAGAGCAAAATCGAGATGGTCAAATGGCTGGGCTCTTCAAGGAAGCTTATCCTGCTGATGCTGCTAAATTCATTTCCATTCTTCACTACAACGGACTAGCTCTAGATGCACAATCAATAGTCAATGAAATTGTTTCTAAATCATAGGATTGATCATGTCAAACGCTCCCACGGCCAGTTCTGTTCCTCCTAGCAATAAGCTAGGGCTCACTAAACAAGATTACGTTGGCTCAAAGTCTACCCTTTGCGCTGGGTGTGGCCACGATTCAATCACAGCACAATTAATTAATGCTGCATGGGAAATGAACATCGATGCTACTCGGGTAGCTAAACTCTCCGGTATTGGTTGCTCCTCTAAAACACCGGCTTATTTCTTTAATCAAGCTTGGGGTTTCAATGCTGTCCACGGTCGAATGCCCTCGGTTGCCACTGGAGCATCGATGGCAAACAGGAACCTAATCAATATAGGCGTCTCCGGAGATGGAGATTCCATGAGCATTGGCTTGGGACAATTGTGCCATATGATTCGCCGCAATGTCCCCATCGTTTACATTATCGAAGACAACGGAGTATACGGGCTAACCAAAGGCCAATTCTCAGCTACTGCCGACAAGGGTTCTGTTCTCAAATATGGGAGTATTAATTCTTTAGAGCCTATTGATCCGGTAACGCTAGCCATCGAATTAGGCTGCGGCTTTGTTGCAAGATCTTTTAGTGGTAATCCCAAACAAATGAATGCAATTTTAAAAGCTGCTTTTGCTTATGAGGGGACATCAATTATTGATATTGTTTCGCCCTGTGTCACATTTAATAATCACGACAGCTCCACTAAATCCTATAAAAATATTAAGGATCACGAGATGCCTCTCCATGAATTAGGTTTCGTGGCCTTCAATGAATTAGAGAACGTCGAGATACCTGCAGGTGAGTCTAAAACAGTCTCTTTCCCAGATGGTTCAAAAGTGACCTTCAGAAATATTCATGAGAATTATGATCCAACAGATGCCGTTGCCGCAACGAAACTTATCAAAGAGTCCTTGTCAAAGAACGAACTTCTTACGGGGCTCCTTTATATCCGACCTGGGTCTCCTGATTTCAACAAAGTATTAAATTTGGTTGACGAACCCTTGGCGACTCTCGATCTTCAGGCGCTAAAACCAAGCCCGCAGGTATTATCTGAGATCATGGAATCATTGACTTAATCGCCCTCAAATCATCACTTTGGGCGAGCTTATAGGGAGTGGTGGAGCTGAACGGGATCGAACCGTCGACCTCTGCATTGCGAACGCAGCGCTCTCCCAGCTGAGCTACAGCCCCATTGAATCTAGTTTAACTATGAATGTATTCGTTGGCTACTCTCGATATCCTTAAACAATGATAGGTCTCGTCAAAGGTACATTATTCAGCAAGCAAACCCATCAAGCGATTATCGAATGCGCAGGAGTAGGCTATGTCTGTTCGATTTCTTCATCTACCTTCGCACACTTGCCGCCTGAAGGATCTTCTGTACTGCTTTATACCGAACTTGTTGTAAGAGAGAATGATATTAGTCTTGTTGGATTTTATAGTTTGGAAGAAAAAGAATTGTATATGAAACTTATTCAAGTTGACGGTATTGGTACAAAATTAGCTTTGGATATTCTTGGATCACAGAGTTATGGCGAACTCATTCGGGCTATTCAAGCAAGAAATATTGATTACCTAGTATCAATCAAAGGTATAGGAAAAAAGACTGCTGAAAAAATATGCTTCCAGTTGAGTGAGAAACTTGGCGGCATATCGGGACTCCATGGAATTTTGGAATCTTCTCTTTCAAGTCCATTAGAAAAGGATCTTAAATCTGCCCTAATCAATCTAGGCTACCGGGACGACGCAATTCGGCAGGCTATAAACCAAATCAGAGCGCTTGATCCAGCGCCATCTCTAGAAGAGTCTATCAAGTTGGTTTTACGAAAGGATAGTAAAAAATAGGACCGTCCCTACTGGACATCCACTATTTTTTTTGCCTCTGCAAACTCAACGCTGACGATCTGAGAGCATCCGGGTTCATAGTGAGTAACGCCGTAGAGGGAATCGCATTCCACCATTGTTGATGTCTGGTGAGTAATAACTATGAACTGGGTTTGTTTGGACATTTTTTTTACGAGTTCAGCAAAACTCTTGGTCTTCACTTGGTCTAATGCCGCATCAACTTCATCTAAAATACAAAAGGGTGATGGTTTGAAGTGAAAAATAGCAAAAAGTAAAGAAATTGCAGCTAGGGCTTTTTCGCCTCCAGAAAGAAGGTTGATAGTTTTGGGTGTTTTACCTGGGGGTTGTGCCATGATCTCGATTCCGCAGTCAAGAATATCCTCTGTTTCATCAAGGGTTAATTTAGCTGTACCTCCCCCAAAGAGATCTACAAATACTTCTTTAAATTTTTCATTAATAAAATCGAAAGCCTCCTTAAATCTAGCTTTTGATGTCTCGTTAATCTCATCGATTGTAAGCTCAAGATTTTTGATTGCTTCCGTCACGTCCTGTCGCTGAGCGATCATGTCGGTCAGGCGAGACTCTGAAGTTTCTAGTTCTTCAACAGCTAATGCATTCACGGTTCCAATGTCCATTCTTTTACTTTGTAGCTCTGTAATTTGTGTTTGATAAAAAAGTTCCCCTTCTTTCCAGAGATTGCGCTCTTCTTCGGAAATAGTGGCAATAAAAGCCTGAGGATCCATCCTGAAAGCTATTTCAATTTCCCTTGAGAGGGTGTCAAGAAAACCATTAATCTCTGTTGCTTTGACTACGATATCAGTCCTAAGATTTCGGGCATTATCGAGCACCTCTTGGAATTCACGCGTTCCCCTCTCGAGGTCTTTGAGTTGTTCTGCTTCGGTCTCTAGGATGGGTTGATAATCCGTGAGTTCTTTTTGAAACTCTTCTCTTTGAATTAATAAGTTTTGAACTTCAACCTCTATCTCGGCAACACGAACCACAGCCTGTTCGCTTTTTATCCTGAAGTCTTCCTCATCTTTAATCAACCGTTTTCGTTCTACATCAAGTTCAAATTGTGTTTTTTGGCTTGCTTTGTACTGCGTTTGGATCGCGTCTCTTCGTGCCCACGAAGCGTCGCGATCTCGTGCTGTTTTGAAGTTGGAATTTCTAAGTTCTTCTACGTGAGTTTGTTTTGTAGCCAATTGTATTGAAAGCTCGGCAATTTTTGAGTCCCGTGCACTATCTTGTTCAATGGCAGCGTCGGAATTTTCTCCAAGTAAGCGATTATTAGTTTTAATTTCACTTTGGAGAGATTCTGAAGCCTGACCAAGATAATCTTTCGCTGTCAGGATATCCCGTGACTCAAGTGCCCTACGAATGTTTTCGTCTACAGATTGAAGAGACGTATTAGATGCCTCAAGTCGCTCCTGATAGCGGGTCAATTTAATATTTTGAGAGCTTGTTTTTTGAGACCGTATCTCCTCTAAATCGAGTTCTAACTTTCGAGTAATACCCGAGGCAAGGGTTAAGGCTTCGTCCGAGATTCGCAAGAGTGCCTCTTTATCTTCTAAAGATTTATTCGCCTCGACTAGTTGGGATTCAAGCTCAGCTAGCATTTTGGATTCGGACAATTGTCGTATGCCTAATTCTTCTAATCGACCAGAGAGCCGTTGCCGTTGCACTTTGGCTTCTTCTTGAAATTGTATTTGGAACTTCTTTTCTTGCTCATTCAGGGAGAGTCTCTGATCCAAAGCCATAATGCTTCTTCCGCGCTCATTTTGAGAGTGCTGTTGCCTCTCTAGAGCAGCTTTGAGCCCCTCAACTGCAGAAACCTTATCAGCGACCTGAGCGGTGAGGTCGCCCACTTGGCGTTCTATTTCATCGCGTTGTTTTTGGATATCTCTTCTCGCCTTTTCAATATCTTGCCAGCGTCCTGCCAGGAGAATTCTCTGAAATTTTTCGATTTCAGAATCAATTGCAGCGGCCTTTTTGGCCTGAGCAGCTTGTCGTTTTAGGCTTCCCATTTGCTTGGACAACTCATGAATTACGTCATCGAGTCTAACGAGATTAGCTCTTGTATCATCTAGCCGTCGCTCTGCTTCAATTTTTCTGACCTTATAGCGAGTAATACCCGCAGCTTCTTCAATTAAAGATCTTCGATCTTGTGGAGTTTTATTAAGTATCAAATCTATTTGACCCTGTTGAATATATGAATAAGCTCTCGTGCCCATTCCTGTATCCATGAGTAGATTTTGGATATCTCTTAATCTTGATTCTTTGCCATCGATTCGATACTCACTATTTGAATCCCGATAGAGTCTTCGGGAAATGGATATTTCTTTCATGATCGATGGATTACTTTGATCCGGCATCTCCATTAGAACCTTCACTTCAGCAAACCCCATAGCCTTTCGCTTTATGGTTCCCGCAAAAATCACTTCAGACATTTCACTGCTTCTCAGTACGGTAGGTCTTTGTTCACCTAAGGCCCACGATATCCCATCCCCGATATTAGACTTGCCGCATCCATTGGGACCGACAACTCCGGTCATACCTGGCTTGAACATTAATTTGTAGGTATCCGGGAATGACTTAAACCCATGTAATTCAATGCTAATGAGACGCAAAGGGGGGTAGCTCCAAGGTCTTGAGATTAGGGGAATACTGTAGAAAACACCTTCTACTTTCATACCACGTCAGCCCCCTAGAAGGGAAAGGGTCTTTTGGGGGTTAGAATTAATACTCCTGCCATCTTGGAGATACCTTCTTGCACATTTTTGAGTGGGCTAATATTGATCCCCCCTTCAAGAGTCTTTTCTACCCCTTGATAGGCATAGCATTATTTAGTTGGGGGTGGTTCTTGGGTCAAAATAGAGCGGAAAGAATTTTCAAAAAAATGCAACAAAACAAGGATAAATAGGCTGTATGAGTTCCATTTTGGATCAAAAACAATCCGGCGCAATACTAATTGAGCCTTCGAGGATTTTGATTAACCAAATCTCATACCCCTCAAGCCTTAGTCAGATCGGTGAATGCATCGAGAAAGCCTTATTGGATATCCCGCCTCATCCTTGCAGAGTGATTCTTGATGATTTTATAGTTCCTTCTTATCTTATTGAGTCTATTGAGGATTTACCGTCAGATTCAGAGTCCCAATCGGCTTTTTTTCTGTGGAGATACCAGCAACTATCAGCCGTAAACAGCGAATTTAAAGTAATAGCTCACCCGCTGAATGGAAAAGGATGGATCCTGAGCGGAATGCCATTTAGTCTCGTTGAGACTATTGAGGAGACCTTACAGTCTTTGGGCTTCCAGGCTTCATCCATAGTCCCTAAATGGTGCTACCTTGCAAACCACTTATTTGTCACCACCAAAGAGGAGCCTTCGTGTCTTATTAGTCTTTCAGCTAGTGAGCATGGTCGATATCGTGGAACCGTGATCGCTTGGAACGACTCTCTAAATCTATTCCGTCAGTGGTCAGAGGAAGCAAATCTTCAGACTTGGAGCCAAGAAAGGATATATCCCACTTTGGCGTATTTGGAACGAACTTGGTCTCGAAAACCAAAATTATATATTTGTGGATCTTCGACGCCATGGGCCATCAGCGGGTATCAGCCCGTGTTTCTCGAAGAAGATATCTTTACAGGCAGTCCCCATGTGCCCTAAACCGATTGAAATAAATTTTATTACAACTAGATCTTGGTGGAACCCCAAGCAAAGCAAGTGGGGTCGTTATATATGGCTATCAGGGATTCCCTTGCTCATTCTGGTATCCATAATACTTCTTTTCATGGGTATAAGAATTATCTCGGTTTCCTATGTGACTTCTCAAAATACTCAACAAATAGAACTTTCGCTTAGCCAGATGAAGGAAATCCAAAGGCAATTATCAGTTTTTGACATAGACCGTGAGACACCAAAATGGAAATTGGCTGAAAAACTCCTTCAGGAAAAGACTATTCCTTGGTCTAGACTTCTTTATGAACTCGAAAGTGCATTACCTGACGGAGTAAGAGTTAGGAATATTCAGAAAACACGGGGCGTAGATCAGCAAGTTGTGCTTAAATTCCAAGCAGAATCTACAACGGAAGAAAGTAAAGTCAAATTTATCCAAAAGCTCGGTTCAAGCCCGATCTTTAGGGAACTTATCTTGGAAAGAGAAAGCCAAGGGCCTCAGGGCGGATGGGAGTTCGAAATGACGCTTCCCGTCAAAAATATTATTCCACCAACCACCCTGCCCACTCCCAGTGAGAAAGGTGAACTTTAATGGAAAAGATTCATCAGGCTACTAAGCATTTAATATTGGGTTCTCTAGCTTGGGCCTTGTGTTTATGCTCAATTTTTATAGTTATACCAAAACTACAAAATTCAATTATAAGAAAAACAGAAGCGCAAAAGGACTCTGTACTAGACTTTACCAATAAAAAGAATCAGCTCGACAATCTCATCAAATTATCAAATAAGATTCGCCAAGGCCAAGATTCCTTAGTCCGCATTCAAAGTCTCTTACCAAATATCCCGTCAAGTGAACTTCAGCTTTCCTTGAGTCGAGAGCTGCATAAATTATCAAAGGAAAATAATGTCAGGTTGCAAAGTGTCAAGTACGCCAGACCATCGAGGGAAGGACAAAAAAACATAGAACTTGAATCTATTGAATCTGAATTAGTCGCAACTGGAATATACAATGATCTTCGCGGGTTTATGTTTTCTTTAGAAAAAGCCGGGCTTCCTTATGCTGTCCGAGAGGCTCGTCTAGAAGAGTCTCCAGAGGGTTTGAAGCTCACCGTGAACCTGAGAGCTTTCAAAAAGCCTGACGTTTCATCGCGTGAGGGTTACTAATGAATCTCTTTCGAATTTTATTGGAAAAAATAAACCTGACCATCTCGCTTTCAAGTATGAAGCAAGAGATCTTTACAAATCGAAGAGTCCAATTAGGTATGGCAGTTCTAGCAGTGTTATTGGGCCTACTAATGTGGCCGAATTCTGGTCAATCCAAAAAAATTCTTCCAGGCGCAGAGTTGATTTCTATGGCAGGTCTACGATCACTCCCTGATCTTTCTGCATTAGACCAATCTTCTGAGATACCCCCAATACCCAAACTACTCAGAGATCCCTTTTTATTCGACGCTCCTAGACCCCCTGAAATTATAAAGAAAACTAAGCCCCTACCTCCACCTCCTCCACCTACCGATGAAGAGATTGCCCAGAAGCAGTTAGAACAGGACCGGCAATTAGAGATGTCTGCAGCTCCCAATGAGTACAGATACATTGGGTTTCTGAGAAGCAGTAAGGCGGGGTTATCTGCAGCATTCATTAACGAAGAAGAACCTATCAATTTAAAAATAGGATCGATTATAAGAGGCCGATGGAAATTAATTGAAATAAAAGAAGATGCTGTACGATTTCAAAACCTTAAATATCCTGATTTATTCTTCGTGGCGCCATCTAGCACGCTTGAAAATTAGGTAGATTTATTCAAACCCCCTTTTCTGAGAGATACTAGAGAGTGACTATGACAATCTCAAAACATACTAAGTCTTTCTTTATTCTTATAATTTTTACTTTAGGGCAATTAGGTTGTGCTCTCCAAAAGGCTAACCAAGCCTTTGAAGAGGGCCGATATGAAGACTCTATTCAGGGGTATCGCACCATTGTCCAAAACGATCCTTCGAATGTGAAAGCTCGAATAGGTCTTCAGCGCTCTGCCCAACAAGCCGCTGAACAAGTATTAAGGGAAGCCCAAGAACTGGAGCGAAAAGGGGCTAGTGATATAGCAATTCAGAACTTAGTCGCTAAGGCACTCACATTCAATTTTGATAATCAAATTGCTCAGGATTGGCTTCTGCGACTTCAACAAAAAATCGAAAGATCCAAAACTCAATCTACTCCCGAAGATGTTGACGATATTAAAGCTCGGGTTGAACAAGAAAATACTCTTCTTCTTAATCCTAATTCATTGGAAGGTATTGATATTTCATTTACCCGTCGCACTTCTCTTAAAGAAATTTTAGGCACCCTGGGTAAGGCTGCCGGTATAAATGTGATTCTTCACACAAGTTTTCAAGATAATTCCATCTCTATCGATCTAAAAGGCCTCTCATTCTATAAGGCCCTTGATACATTGATGCTACAAAATGAAATGTTTTATAAAGTTGTGGATGGGAACACCATTATGGTGTTCAAGGCTACTCCCCAAAATCGGGAGCAATTCGAGAATCAAATTATTAAAACCTACTTTTTATCAAATGCAGAACCCAATGAGGTGCGTGCAACTTTAGTTACTCTAATTCCTCAACTCAGGGTATTCACCGATAAGCGTATGAATGCGATTATTATCAAAGCAAAACCCTTAGAACTAGGAATAACTGATCGTGTAATTGGTCAGCTCGACAAAGCTCTGCCTGAGGTAATGGTGTATTTAGAACTTATGGAAGTTACCGAAAGCAGCCTTCAGAAAGTTGGGCTCCTTCCCGTACTTGGTGCGGGCGATGATTCAGGCACTTTTCGCATAGGAGCTACCACAGTCAACCAAAGCAGTGGTTTAAATTCAGCATCAAGTACCCTTTCTATTTCGTCTGCCAATATTCGAACCCTATTTCCAAACTTGGCCCTTGATTTTCTCAAGAGCAACGGAGATGCGCGTTTAGTCGCCAGTCCTAACGTCAGAACTGTCAGTGGCGGAAAAGGCGAAGTCAACATCGGGGACAAAATCAGCACTACTCAGTCGGCACTCACGGGTGGACTTTTGGGAGCCAATCAAACAGGAACCCAGGGTTCTTCCAACGCCGCAGGTTTCGGAGGCTTAGGGCAAGTATCTTTTAGCTATGAAGACGTAGGGGTAAAGATCGCTGTAGAACCTAGAGTTCATTACAACGGCGAAATAACTCTCAAAATAGAAGCTTCTGTGACAACTCTCAAGGCGGGCTCGACTCCCGGACGGCCTGACCTAGGTCGAAGAGAAATCAAAACAACAGCTCGATTAAAAGATGGAGAAACAGCTATCTTTGGAGGACTTCTCAAGGATGAAGAGCAAAAGCAATTCCAGGGCATATGGGGAATATCAGAAATGCCCCTTATTGGTAGATTGATAGGCAATACTCGTAATCAGAAGGCCAAAACGGATGTGATTTTAACCATTAGGGCCGTTCAAGTGAGGAAACCTGTTCTCACGGAAACAGACTTTAAAGGCTTCAATCCTGAGAATGTAGAGGGAGACTCTAAGCCCTCAACACCCAAAGAGATTAAAAATAACCAAAAGGAAATACCCGCTACCCCCATTGAGTCTAATCCTGTTTCACCTGCAATAGAAAAAAAGGTCAATGCCCAGGAGATGCCTATCTCGATTCCACCGGAATCAATCAAAGAGACCTTGAGAATTGTCCCCAAAGCAGACTTAGCGACTGGAAAAGTAATAGCTGTTCCCGTAAAGACCAAACCTACGGACTCTGATTTGATTATTTTTATGTCCCCGCCCGTCTCGCAAGCAATCAAGGGAGATAACCTCACTGTTGAATTCAATATAAGTGGGGGAGCTGGTATTACCTCGGGTCAACTAGATCTGTCTATCCCACCGGGACTAAAGATTCTAAGTGTCAAGCAAGGGGATTTTCTTCTTAACGATTCAGGGACTCTGGATTATACCGATGACAGTTCGGGTATCTGCCGTATTAGCTTCAAGCGAAATGGACAAGGGGAAGACAGTGGTAATTTGCTCTCCCTCGCTTTAACTGCCGTCCAATCAGGTAATGCGCCCATAGTTATTCAAAGGGCAGGTATCTTCATTGGAGCCAACCCCATATCGGCACGTTGGGTGAATTCGCTTTTCAATATTCAGTAATCATGAAAATCACAAACGCTAAGGGATTCACCCTTCTAGAATTGGTCATTACCGCCACTGTTTTACTCATCCTAGCCTCAGCGTCAGTTCCTTTGGTTAAAAATGGTATTAGGCGAGATAAGGAGATTCAACTATCAAGGAATCTGAGAGAAATAAGGCTTGCAATAGATGAATACCGAAAGGCTGCAGAATTTCAAAAAATCAAGGCCCCTCCTTCCGAGAACAATTTATGCCCATCCACTCTTGAAGAACTTACTGATGGCGTTGCTGCAACTGGAAGTACATCCAAAAAAATTAAATTTCTCAGGCGTATCCCTACAGATCCTTTCACGGGTAAAGCAGAATGGGGATTAAGAAGTACCTCCGATGACCCCAAATCTCGGAGTTGGGGAGGCGGGCATATTTATGATGTTTACTCGCTAGCATCAGGTACTGGATTGAACGGCATACCATATGGTGACTGGTAAGGACTTTTTATCGTTGTCGAATTGGCCTAGTGACGGTAGTCTAAGTATTCGTCCTCAGTAGGCTCTAGGGTCTACCGACCTTCATCTTTGAAGCGGATATGGCGGAATTGGTAGACGCGCTAGATTCAGGTTCTAGTGCCCGCAAGGGCATGGGGGTTCGAGTCCCTCTATCCGCACCAAGGATAGAGCCAATTCCAATTCGTTTGATTTAAACTAACTTGTGTCCAACATCATTTGGACTTTGACCCTTGAAGCGGCATCGGGACTGCTCCTTGTGGTGACGGGTATCATCCCCGCTCTAGGAGCCCCTATGGCCCTTACTAATGAACAAAAACAAAAAGTCATCCAAGACTTTAAAACTCACGATAGCGATACTGGATCTCCTGAAGTCCAAGTTGCTATTCTCACTGAGCAGTTGAATTTACTCAATGAACACTTTAAGGTTCACGTCAAAGATCACCACTCTCGAAGAGGGCTCATGATCCTTGTGAGTCAGCGACGACGACTACTCGAATATCTCAAGAAAAAAGATAAATCTCGATATGAAAAATTAATAGATCGACTAAATTTAAGACACTAATTCTTTTTCAATTAATTTATTTAAGGTAAACTCTGTGCGATGTTGATACCACTCCCCATCCCAGAGAATCCTAATCCCTACCGATTAATTGCAACTTCTGAAATCTATACTTCTCCCTGGATAACAGTGAGAGAAGATACCTTTTGTCATCGCCAAGGAGCCCAGGGTATCTATTCGGTAGTTGCGATCAAACATCAGGCATGTGGGGTAGTAGCAATAGATGGTGAGAATCGCTTAGTCCTTGTCGGGCAGTGGCGATATCCCCTCGGAGAATATTCTTGGGAGATTCCTGAAGGCGGAGGAAGCCCGACAGAAAGTCCTCTTGAGTGTATGAAACGCGAACTTGCAGAGGAATGTCAGTTACAGGCGACATCCTGGAAACCTCTTAGCTACTTTCGACCTAGTAACTCCAAGACCGACGAAGAAGCTTTTATTTTTCTAGCCGAGGGCTTAAGTCCTTGCTATGGCCGATCTGAAAACGACGAGGAACTAATGGTTCGAAGAGAGCCTTTTGATGAATGCCTCGAACGGATTTCCTCGGGCGAATTGACCGATGGCCTTACAGTGACGGGAATCTCCGTTGCGCAAGCATATAAAAAAGGCATACTCCCTCCCCTGTCAAATGAAGTTCAAGACCGTTTCTATAAAAAAAGGGTTGATTCAGCATGATTATTGTTCTTGAATCAATCAACGATAGATCCCTTGCTGATACAGCCAACTTATTAAAAAAGGGGGGCGTGATCGCTTACCCAACCGATACGATCTATGGAATGGGATGTCTAGTTTCAAATACTCAAGCGATAGAGAAAATTTTTAAGATCAAGGCTCGTGATGAGGCTAAACCCATGAGTCTACTTTGTTCGAGTCTAGAGATGTTGTCTCAATATTGTCAGCCCCTCACGCCTTCAAACAAAAATCTATTAAGGCGGCTCCTACCTGGTCCCTATACCTTCATACTTTCAGCGAATGACAATGTACCTCCTTCATTGGTAGGGCAACCGAGAAAAACCGTCGGATTGAGGATACCTCGTCATAATTTTTGTTTATCGATCACAAAATATCTTAATGAGGCCATTGTCACAACCTCAGTCAATCGATCAGGGGAAAGCCCCCTCAATGACCCCGCTGCGATTGAGGCATCTTTTGGCCCCATGTTAGAGGCCATTATTACTCACGAGCCTCCACAGGGTGAATCTAGCACCATTCTCGATATCACCGGTAAGGAGCCCCTATTAGTCCGGGCTGGGGCTGGAATTTGGCCTTTGTCTTAGTTTTTGTATATTCGACGCCATGTAAGTTTGTTATATTTAAGGTTGTTCGAGGAGCGTTGCGCGACTAAGTTTCTTATAAGTAGTCCCAGGCTCGAACCTCCACTTCGGATTTCATAACGACGCTCATCTGTTACCAAACGGTATCGGGTGAGTTAAGTAGGTATCTCATCAGGTCGATCGATTTAGGAGTGTTATATGGCTGTTATCAACAAACAAGATTACGAGATTTCTAATATCAATCTAGCCCCCTGGGGCAGAAAAGAAATTCTCATTGCGCAGGAAGAAATGCCTGCATTAATGAGTATCCGTCATGAATACTTAAATTCTAAGCCATTGGCAGGTGCCCGAATTGCTGGCTCACTGCATATGACCATCCAAACAGCTGTCCTGATAGAGACCCTGAAAGCTCTCGGGGCTAGCGTTCGATGGGCTTCATGTAACATCTACTCAACTCAAGATCACGCTGCAGCAGCAATCGCAGAAGCAGGGATACCGGTCTTTGCGATTAAAGGCGAGAGTCTTGAAGAGTATTGGGAATTTACTCATCGCATCTTTGACTTTGAAGATCAAGAGGCCAATATGATTTTGGACGACGGCGGCGATGCTACCCTCCTTCTTCATTTAGGCAGCAAAGCAGAATCAGACCTTTCAGTTTTATCAACTCCTAAGAGCGAGGAGGAAACAATACTTTTTGCATCAATCAAAAACAAGCTTAAAACCTCACCAAACTGGTACAGCACTAAGTTAGCGTCCATCAAAGGCGTGACCGAAGAAACAACGACCGGTGTTCATCGACTTTATGACATGTTTAAATCAGGAGATTTGAAAATACCCGCTATTAACGTCAATGATTCCGTCACAAAAAGTAAGTTCGATAATTTATATGGATGCCGCGAGTCCCTCGTAGATGCAATAAAACGGGCTACAGATGTGATGATTGCCGGTAAGGTTGCCGTAGTATGTGGATACGGAGATGTCGGTAAAGGTTCAGCTCAAGCACTTCGTGCCCTCTCTGCCCAAGTTTGGGTCACAGAAATAGATCCAATTTGTGCCCTTCAAGCAGCAATGGAGGGGTACCGTGTCGTCACGATGGATGAAGCCGCTTCTTTGGGTGATATTTTTGTCACGGCCACGGGCAATTACCACGTAATTTCCCATGAACATATGTCCAAAATGAAAAATGATGCCATTGTTTGTAACATTGGCCATTTCGACAATGAGATTGATGTAGCATCCATAGAAAAATACGAGTGGGAGGAAATCAAACCTCAGGTCGATCATGTTATTTTTCCCAACGGTAAAAGGATCATTCTTCTCGCTAGAGGTCGTTTAGTGAATCTAGGCTGCGGGACGGGGCATCCCAGTTACGTGATGAGTAGTTCTTTCGCAAATCAAGTATTAGCTCAGATCGAGTTATGGACAGAACGAGATACCCAAAAATACCCTGTGGGTGTCTACACACTTCCTAAGACTCTTGACGAAAAGGTGGCGCGCCTTCAGCTTTCCAAATTGAATGCTCAATTGACTCAATTAACCGAAGAGCAAGCTAAATATATTGGTGTAAAAAACCAAGGCCCGTTCAAGTCTAATTCATATCGCTACTAAACTAGCACTCTGGTAAATTGACCGAAACCCCTTCAGGAATGCCAACCACCTGAAGGGCGAGGCCTCCTCGCGAAGTTTCCTTATATTTTGTTTTCATATCAGCACCGGTTAACCGCATGGTTTCAATCACGTTGTCGAGGCTGACGAAATGATTGCCATCCCCATGGAGCGCAAGTCGCGCCGCTTGAATTGCTTTGACGGAGGCCATGGCATTTCGTTCAATACAAGGAATCTGAACCAAGCCTCCAATGGGATCGCAGGTTAAACCCAAATGATGTTCCATGGCAATCTCAGCGGCATTTTCAACTTGCTTTGGCGTACCACCTAAAACTTCAGCCAAGGCTCCGGCCGCCATTGAACAAGCCGATCCTACTTCTCCTTGACACCCAACTTCAGCTCCGCTGATGCTTGCATTCTTTTTATATAAAGTCCCAATAGCTCCCGCAGTGAGTAAGAACTTGATGACGCCTTCGTCTGAGGATCCTTGCGTAAAGTTTCTATAAAAGTGGAGAACAGAAGGAATGATGCCTGCCGCTCCATTAGTAGGTGCCGTTACTACTTTTCCTCCAGCTGCATTCTCTTCATTAACAGCTAACGCATATAAACTAACCCAATCCATTAGAGCTAAGGGGTCTTTAAGATTTTCTGGGCGTTCACTCAGGGTCTTGAAAAGCGCGGGAGCTCGCCGAAGAACCCGAAGGCCCCCCGGCAACATTCCCGAAGACTGGCAACCTCTTCTCACGCAAGATTCCATTGCCCTCCAAATTGATATCAGTTTCAATTTGGTTTCAGATTCACTTCTCCATGCTGCTTCGTTGGCCAACATAACGTCACTAATCGAGAGATTATGCTCTGCGCAATGGGCAAGGAGCTGTTTTGCTGTGTTAAAAGGGTATTTAAGATTCAATTCCTCCGCCCTGAGGGGATCGGCGCCTGGTGGTGCCTCGGGATCAACCACAAAACCACCTCCAACGGAGTAATAGGTGCCTTCATTTAGCACCTCTTGGTTATTGGCAAAGGAAACGAATCGCATTCCATTGGGATGGTAAGGGAGTGCTTTGTATTCAAATTCAATCATCTCCGATTCCCGCCAATGAATTGAATGTTGGCCCAAAAGAGACAGGCTCTGATTATTTTCAATAGTCTTTAGTAGGGCTTCAATATTATCGACATCCACATCCTCTGGTGTGTAACCCATTAGACCCAAAGATAATGCCTTGGGGGTACCGTGTCCCTTCCCGGTTGCTCCAAGGGACCCGTATAAAACGATTTTAATTTTATAGATTTTTTCAAGGATTCCCAACTCTCTTACCTTCAATGCATAAAGTCTTGCAGCAATCATGGGGCCAACAGTGTGCGAACTGCTTGGACCAATGCCAATTTTAAATAAATCTAACGTTGAAATAGCCATGACGTATCCTGCTTCAATCCTATCGCGATCTAGGCCGAGCCTATACCAGATTCCAACGAGGTTTTGGTAGCTGCCAAATTTTTCCCCAGTCTATGCCGTTGACCGAGTCAAGTTCCGACACGATCAAACTTGAGATCCTCAGAGACTCGTCGATTTCGAGTTTGCCCATGGACAAGGTAAAGCGTCCCCGACCATTAAGTCGAGTAAGGGCATCTTTCCAGACGGATTGGGCTCCTGCCGAATTTTGGTGTTGGATATGATGAAATCCAGCTGCCAGAAGAATGAGAGATTGGAGATTGGTCTTCTCTTCTCCTCTAGCGTTAAGCCACAGAGGTTCAAGGGCGTCATGGCATTCGAAATATAGTCCATTGTTGAAAAGGGAAATTCCACATTTAAAGAGATAGTCGACCCCGGGGTCTATCCCTGTAAGAGAAGATAATTGCCAACCAATTCTCAGCGACACCATCGGTGCCCATGCCCGCCAAGAGACATGGGGGACCCAACCCACCTCTTGCATTGAGGCAGTATCGGGAAAGAGTTCTTGGTGATAGTGCCAAGAGATAGAGGGCTCTTTGATTTCAACGGCTGCTAGCATTTTGGCCGCTTGTACTAGGAGTTCTTCTGTCGGAATTCCCTTTGTGAAATTTTTTAGGATTCCAGGAGATCCTAAAATTAGAGGCCAAACTAGGTGCTGGCGATCTAGGGGATCATGGAGAGCTTTTTCAAATCTTGTTCGAAGAAATCTTTGGATTTCTAGTGGAAAAAAGGGTTGACGCTGCCAAAAGGGAGAGTTCAGGTATTCCAATGATCACTTCCTTTTTGCATCAACGGATATCACTAACTCTTTTCCCCCGTATTGGTTATCATTCATATTTGTAATACGGCACGAGGGTAATACAGCCTTGAGGACTTGTTTGGGGTCCCCTTTTTGATGAGTAAGGATCCATCGAGCAAGAAGACCACGGTAGTATTTTGACCAATGGCTGACCTTCTTACCTGAGCTGTCAAGAATCATGATCGTATTACGCTCTCTATTCCATGAATGAATCAGGAAACTTTGATCTTCAGGTATTAGTGACCAGACTGGGCCTTTGGGTATTAAATTAAGCTCCGAAACAAACTGCCTTTGGAGATGCGCTTTGAGTCCCTCGAAGCTATTTATCTTTAATTTATAAAACGGCAAAAGATCGTCTCCGCGAACGAGCCCTCGGAGATTGGACAGTATGAAAACTTGCCGCCACGCCCTCAAAGGAATCGAAGAAGCACCCAAAGATTCAAAAGCAACCCCCTGGTATCGCTCAAGAGCTGGCAACAGGGGTAAAGGTTTATGAAGGTTTTTAGATTGAGCGAGCACCTTATTGAAAAGATCTCCCTTGGCATTGAGAATTTTTAGTAACTCCGCGCGAGAGGAATCTCTAATTTTTCCTTGAAGAGCCTTTCTAACCCATGCTTGGTCTTTAGTTTCTGAGAGAGTGCCCAATCTACCGCCTTCTTTTTTGTCCTCCGAAGGAGCCAGGATAATTGAGGGTTGAGGCATCTTTTAGGATTGAAGGTCGATGGTGGAAATAATTTCTAACGAAAAGTCATCGATTGCATTTTGCAAAGATTTCAATTCTCCTTGGAAATAGTTATAGGCAGTTAAGGCGGGTATAGCTGCCACTAGGCCAAGCGCCGTAGCGATAAGCGATTCACTGATGCCAGGGGCTACACTTGCTAGGTTTGCGTTACCTGACATACCAATCCCCCGAAAGGCTCCAATAATACCCCAAACGGTTCCGAGCAAACCTACAAAGGGAGAGACTGCAGCCACTGTAGCGAGTGTGCCCATTTGTGAATCCATTAATCCCATCTGAACAACTCCTGCACGCTGCAGGGCTCTTTCTATCGATACGATTTTTTCCGCAGGGCTTTTGGCTTGGGTAACCGGAGAACTCAATTCTTGTTTAGTCGCACGATATAAAGCCAAAAGAGGTGATCCTTCGAATTCTCCAGACCTTCGGTCGACTTCTTTCCAACCCTTTCCCCCGTCATATAGCATCCGAAAACTTTGAGAAGTTTTCTTGATGGAAGCAAGAGTCTTGGCTTTCTTGAATATAATTGACCAACTCCAAACCGAAGAAATAAAAAGAAGCAACAAGATCAATTGCGCAAAAAGACTTGCATCAAGAAGAACTTGAAACAGATTTAGCTCTACCTGCGCCATGACTGAAAAGACCATAAAAGACTCCGATACTTGCTCATCATATCAAGAGTAGACGGTATTTCGAGATACACTATTTGAAAGGTGGGTCTCATGAAAATAGCAGTGGTCGGTACCGGCTATGTAGGCCTTGTGACGGCTGTCTGCTTTGCTCATGTCGGCCTCGAAGTAGCGGCCGTGGACAAGGACGCAAGTAAAATAGAAACCTTGCGACTCGGTAAAAGTCCGATCTACGAGCCAGGCCTAGAAGACCTCCTTGTCTCTTCGCTTCAAGGAGGTCGGCTGTCTTTTCATACTCAGATAGGTGAGGCTCTCGAAGGAACTTGCGTTGTTTTTATCTGTGTTGGGACTCCTCAGGCACAAGACGGACAAGCCAACATGAAATATGTCTTCCAAGTGGCCTCAGAAATATCTGAATATCTTGCTCAAAATCCAAGAACAATAAATAGCCTTATTGTGGCTACTAAAAGTACCGTTCCTGTAGGAACTGCTTCAAAAATCCATAAAATCATTGAGGAGCATTTAATTTCCAAAGATGTTTCTTCTTCATTTGAGGTGGTTAGCAATCCGGAATTTCTTAAGGAAGGAGATGCAATCTCAGATTTTATGAATCCTGATCGTGTTGTCGTAGGTTGCCTGAGTGAAGAAACTCAAAACATTATGCATACCCTCTATGCTCCTTTCTTAAAAAATAATGACGGAGCATGGTTTTCTATGAAACCTGAAAGTTCCGAACTCACCAAATATGCTTCAAATGCAATGCTAGCGACTCGCATCAGTTTTATGAATGAAATAGCTAATCTTTCCGAAAAGGTAGGAGCTGACATTGATGACGTAAAACGAGCTGTCGGAGCCGACAAGCGAATTGGAAAATCATTTCTGAATCCAGGTCCCGGGTTTGGTGGAAGTTGCTTCCCCAAAGATGTATCGGCACTCTTAACCTTGGGGGATCAAGTAGGTGAGGATCTTAAGGTTCTTCGAGCGACACTCCAGGCAAATCAATATCAAAAAAAGATACTACTCAAAAAAATAGCAAAGTTATTCTCAATTGATCCTCTCGATGCTTCAAAGCCCCTCTTGGGTCGACGGATTACGCTTTGGGGACTCGCTTTCAAGGCGAATACAGATGATGTTCGTGAAAGCGTCGCACTAGACCTCGTTGGAGATTTAATAAGACTAGGTGCAAAGGTAGCAGTTCATGACTATATAGCGATGGAAAACTTTAAAAGGGCTCTTCCCGGAGACAATCTCTCTATCATCTATGAGGCTGACCCCATTCAGGCGACCAAAGATTCGGATCTTCTGGTCATTGTTACCGAATGGGCCAATTATCAGAAGATTAACCTTGAAAAGGTAGCTCGCCTTATGAAGTATAAACAAATCATTGATGCTAGAAATTTATTTTCCCCTTATGAATTAGCAAAAGCAGGTTGGATGTATGAGTCTATTGGCCGCCCTAAAACAGAGATGAATCTATGAGAATTACTCTTATGGAGATAGCTCACGCACGATCGGGAGACAAGGGTGACGCATCCAATATTGGATTAATTGCATACACTAACTCAGGTTATGAGGTACTTAAACATTGTGTAAGTAAAGAGGCTGTCAAGGAGCATTTTAGACTGATTTGTTCTGGTGAAGTTGAGCGATTCGAAGTACCTAACCTAAAAGCGCTCAACTTCATCCTTCACAATTCACTTGGCGGGGGAGGAAGCGAGAGCGTTAAGACTGATGCTCAAGGGAAGACCCATGGACAGGGCTTACTTCAGATGGAAATAGACCTTCCCGATGGCATCTCTCTAAGTGACCTACTACCCGAGTCTCGAGTGCGCTAAACTGAAAACACTAGCGAGGTATTTATGGGAAATTTAGGCTTAACAGAAATGTTATTAATCGGAGTTGTCCTTCTTCTTTTCTTCGGACCTTCTCGTCTGCCAGAACTTGGAAAAAGTATCGGCAAAGGCATCCAGGAATTCAAGAAAGCTAGCAAGGAGATTACCGACTCTGTCAATGTTGACGTTTCTGACACCAAGAAATAATCTAAAGGTCTTTCTTTTTAAGACACATCGAAAGTTGAGTGCTAGCAGAGATGGCTCTACCTGAAACTCCAGCCGACAAAATGAGTTTTTGGGAACATCTCCAGGAACTCAGGTTTCGCTTCATTCGAATTCTGATTGCAATAGTGGCCTCGTTTTCTCTCACTTATGCTTTTAGATTTCAGATCTGGGAATTAGTACAACGCCCCCTTCTGTTGGCTATAGCAAGGCAAACAGGGCAAAATATCGACCAAATTAAACCTTGGGCTTTTACGAGTTTAACGGAGCCTTTTTTTAGCTTGATGAGGCTTTCGATTTGGACAGCTTGCCTCGTGGCTATACCAATCGTGTTTTATCAAATTTGGGCTTTTATCCGACCGGGCCTTTTGCCTAAAGAGAGAAGCTATATGTTGCCCTTTGTGGGCATAACCAGTTTCTGCTTTATCAGTGGTATCTACTTTGCCTATGTCTACGCTTTTGAATTTTTAGGAGATGTACTTTTTAGCGAAGCTACGGGGGCGGGCCTGAGGGCTAACCTTCATATTGATCAGTATCTAGATCTATTTATTGGGACACTTGCAATGACTGGAGTTGTTTTCGAACTTCCTGTTCTTTTCTACTTTCTTGCTCGCTTTAGGGTCCTCACAGCAAAACAGATGCTCAAATATTGGCGACATGCAGCCGTTACTATTGTAGTGATAAGTACGATAGCGACCCCAGGTGATGTCGTCGTTACCTCTATTTTTTTTAGCCTAATTCTCCTAGCCCTGTATATGATTTCGGTCTTGGTAGCGTGGCTCGCGGAGCCTAAAAAAGTTCCCAATGAATAATCAAACTGGAGTGTAAGATGCTAATCAAAACGGTTGGAATTGTAGGCGCTGGGCAGATGGGAGGTGGGATTGCTCACGTCGCATCCCTGACTAATCATAAAGTTATTCTTCAAGATATTAGCCTAACAGCTTGTGAAAAAAGCCTATCTTTCATTTCTAAAAATATGCAAAAGAGCGTTGAGAAGGGAAAGATTGCAGAGATAGAAAAAAATAAAGCTCTTCAGTCTATCCAATGTGTTACTAATCTAGAGGATTTGAGGCATTGCGATATTGTTATAGAGGCTGCAACAGAAAAATGGGACATTAAGAAGGCAATTTTTAATGATTTAGATCGTATTTGTAAATCCGAGACGATTCTTGCTTCTAATACAAGTTCCATCTCAATCAACCAGATCGCAGGCGCTACAAGAAGACCTGAGCAAGTAATTGGTATGCACTTTATGAATCCCGTCCCAATTATGGTTTTGGTCGAAGTCATTCGGGGATTGAGCACCTCGGATCAGACATATAGCGACGTTATGACGCTCTCAAAAACTTTTGGAAAAATACCTCTGGGTTGCAATGACTCTCCTGGATTTGTAAGTAATCGTATTCTTTTACCCATGATTAATGAGGCCGTATATACCCTAGCCGAGGGGGTTGCTTCTATCGAGAGTATCGATGGCATTATGAAACTTGGCATGAATCATCCGATGGGGCCACTCACGCTAGCTGATTTTATTGGTCTCGATACTTGCCTCTACATCTTGAACGTTATACATATCGGAATGAAGCAAGATAAATATCGTCCCTGCCCCCTATTGGAGGCGTATGTTCAAGCAGGGTTTCTAGGTAAGAAGACTGGCAAGGGTTTCTATGACTACTCCACCAGGGAACCTCAGCCTCACTACTTATTGGAAAGATCCTAAACCAGGAGTCGGTCGAGTTGTCGACTCAGGTCTGAGCTTCCTTGGCTATTGGCGAGTGACTTGCAAAGTGAGCACATGGCGTAGTTCCATGCCTGAGGATCAATATATGGGCGTAAATGAAGTAAGGAAGCTAAAGCCAGACTGTGGTGGCTGTAGTTATAGATAGGATCTCCCCAAGAAACAGCAAGGGCTACCTCCCTTACAACTCCATCAGATAAGTTAGCGGTATCCAATAAAGAATGGGCAATAGAAAATGCTTTCTGAGGCTCTACATCCAAAATAGCATCTGATAGTTTGAGTTTGGGCCCATCACAGGGAATTTCTGGAGTCATTCGCAAAGAATCTTCCTCACTTGGAAAAAGATTCACCAAAGCTGCGGCCTGTGACCATACTGCTAAATCCAACTTTGCATCGTCACTAAACCAGAGAGACTCAAGATAGGTAAAGAGCCATGAGGTTTTACCTTCCAGATCCCGGCGCGCGTCGAGTAATTTATCGCTACTCGATAGGAGGAGGACCTTGGCCATTTCATCAGAAGGTAGTCCTTTTGCAGCGGCTAAAGTCCACTCATTAAGCATCTGAACTAGCCCAAATTCATTTACTGCCTTTCTAAGACGAGGGATATCTTCAATTGAAGACAGGGATGAATCGCCTACCGAAAGGGGTAAAAATTGATCGAGTCGCTTTTGAGCCCGATCATTCCAGAAGGTATCGGGTGCAGAGGCTGCGATCCAAGCACAAATAGCTAAAAGCCATCGCCCTGTCGCCTTAGGTCTACCCAATTGAATATATAGATATTTCATATGATGGACAAAAACTAGTTTATGCCCCATGTTTGACATATCTTTTTTTACTAGACTGGCCAAAGAATTAAAGTCATCATCTGTGGGAATATTTATTCCCATCACTTCGCCAAAAGCAATTTCTGGGAGTTGTTTTTGAATACCCAATTTTATATTCTCAAAAGATCCTGATCCCATAATGGGTTTTTTGGCCGAGACCGCTCTTCCCTCATGAGCAAAATAATGAAGTTGGGTTCCCAAGGCTCTCCTGAAGCTTTTAGGATCTAACCACTCCTTAAGGCGGAAGACAGAAGAGATCCCCAAAAGACCGTGGGGCATGTGGGGAAGAAAACCCGGCCAATCAATTAGCGGAACAAGTATTTTAATAGCTGATCGAACTGCCAAAATAAGATCCTGATCGGTTCGAGTAGCGTCTACATAGGCCAAAAAAAAGTCCTCGGTAGGGCGGGATAATTCTTGTTCCCATCTCTGCATATCAACCATTTAGGGCCTCGAGGGGAGCTTCCAAAACTCTGCAACAAGATTTGACCAATGAAAATCAAAAGAACGATCCCAGACCGGCGATCCTTGAATAAGATCTGCTTTTTTTAATTTTTCAATAAGCTCCACTCTCAGAGATTCCATGCTATCTCCAAGATTTAATTGTGCGTATCCAATAAGATCTTTGTAGCTCTGACGTTCTTCCTTGAAAGCCTCTAGATATACCGGGGACTCGGCTGAGGGCATCGCGTAAAGCTTGGCTTGCCAAACTTTGAATAAGCTTTGAGCTTTGGGATCTTCTCGAAGAGGAGACTTCACAAGATTCCACTCTTTAATCTGATCTGAACTTTCGTGACGATCTAATGCGGTCCTTAGTTTAAGAATTTTATCTATGTCGGGTTGAATATGGCTAAGGGCTATAAATGACTTGGGTCTCTCTTTTTTGGACCTTCGTTCGAAATATCTTTTTATCGCAGAGACAATGAGGTCAGCAGGAACCAATTGGCCTTCCCATTCCTTGATCTTTTGAAAGTCATCGGCGCTTAAAAATGCACTGCGACCATGCAGATGAAAGGCCCACTCCGCTTCAATCCAATCATATTCTTCTCGAGAGTAGGTCATTAAATCATCCGCTTTCATAAGTTAGGGTTTGGACCCTAGAGTAATCATCCTATATAAGGTCCAAGGCAGCCTGATATACCCTGACCCTTCAATTGATTTTATCGATGGAAGACAGACAAAGGATAAACTTAATAAGAGGTTTATGTGGTGTTATTCCGAGAACAAATTCGTTACAAATCCCGTAAGGAAGTTGACAAACTAAGGGAAGCAGGGCGTCTTGCAGCAAATGCTCTGCGCCTTGCAGCCAAGGCGGCTAAGCCAGGTGTAACGCTATTGGAACTTGATAGATTAGCTGAAAATTACATTCGTAAACAGGGGGCTGTGCCAGGGTTCAAGGGTTACCATGGCTTCCCGGGAACTCTCTGTACGTCCGTTAATGACAAGGTGGTTCACGGCATCCCCTCTGACTATGCGCTTCGAGACGGCGATGTTCTATCCATTGATTGTGGGGCAAAATTGGATGGTTTCAATGGAGATACATGTTTGACAGTTGGCGTGGGTCATATTTCTGAAAAATCAGAAAATCTTATTCGTACTGCCCAGTTAGCCATGTTTCGGGGAATTGAATTTTCTAAAGTAGGAAACCGACTAGGCGATATGTCTACAGCAGTTCAATCATTTGCCGAAGGGGCTGGCTACTCTATCGTGAGGGAATACATTGGTCATGGTATTGGTCGAGATCTTCATGAGGATCCACAGGTTGTTTATGCTGATCAGCCTTCAGGAACCGGATTTCGTTTCGAACCAGGGATGACAATTACGATTGAGCCCATACTCGTTGATGGTAATCATGCTTGCCAGGTAGAATCTGACGGTTGGACTGTGCGAACTAAAGATGGAAGTTGGAGTGCTCAATTTGAACATATGATTGCTATCACAAACGAGGGTCCTAGGATTCTTAGTCTTCCCGATCCAGATTTCGAACTAGCAAGTGGCTTGTAAGACTTGCATGCTTGTATCATCCCCAGCTAAATTAACTAGGTACCTAGCAATTAAAGGCAAGAGGCCTGACGGCTACCATTCGGTAGAACTGATATCCACTACACTCGACCATGTGGGCGAACTGAGTGACGATATTGAATTAATAAAAAGTCAAGCTTTTGAATTCATTTGCGAAGGACCTGAGGCTGGGGGAATTCCTAATAATGAGAATAATTTAGCGGTTAAGGCACTGAGGCTTTTTGAGGAAAAGTGGAGTACCCAACTTCATGTTAGTTTGAGGATCTATAAGCGCATCCCTCATGGGGCGGGGCTTGGCGGAGGAAGCAGTAATGCGGCGGCTGTCTTAAAGGCAATTCCGATCCTATTTGATCGCGGCATATCACAATTTGAACTTCTCGAGATGGCTTCAAAAATTGGTAGTGATGTTCCCCTTTTTATCTTGGGTGGAACAATCTTGGGATTGAACAAGGGTGAGAAAGTAGAAAAAATAGTTTCTATTGATCCTGGTCACCAGATTATTGTCAATGCAGGAATTTCAGTACGTACTGAAGATGTTTACAACTCCATCGGTCATGAACTCTTTGATCCTTCTTCAATTAAAGATGTAATAAAAAGCGCAGAAACTATACCTCGGCGTAATGATTTAGCACCCTTTGCATACAAGATAAGCCCCGATCTTCAGGAGGTTGCTCGTATTCTCTCCGATACGGGTGGTGATGTACTTTTGAGTGGCTCAGGAGGATGCTTTAGTGTTCTTTATGCGAGCGAAGATACCTGTAAGACAGCTATTGGTTGGCTTCACAAGCAAAAGCCTGATTGGAAAATTTATGACATTGGACTTCCTCGATGAAATATAGAGCGAAATTTACACTCTTATTTACGGTCTTTATCGATCTTCTTGGATTCGGGATTGTCATACCTATTCTTCCTCTTTACGCTAAAAACATTTCGGATAACCCTAGCCCGTGGATGGTTGGTATTAATGAATGGTTTAGTTTCAGTAACCCCGGCGCCTTTTGGGCAGGATTAGCTATGGTGAGTTATACATTAATGCAATTTATAGCAACCCCCATCCTGGGTCGATGGTCAGATAAAATTGGCAGACGCCCCTTGCTATATATTTCTCTCATGGGATCAGCTCTTGGCTATCTTGTTTTGGGTTTGACTATGAGATATGAGTGGGTCATCGCAGCACGTATTTTGGATGGCTTGACCGGTGGCAATATTGCCGTCGCTCAAGCCGCTATGGCAGATATTTCTACCCCTGAAGATAGGAGTAAATCATTAGGAATGATGGGTGCCGCCTTTGGTATGGGCTTCGTTTTGGGGCCTGCGCTAGCGGGAATCTTAAGCGGTTCCTCCTGGGGTAATTGGCTTCTAGGCATGCACGGCATACATCTACCCTTCATAGTCGCTTCGGTAATGAGCTTAACTGCATCGGTATCTGTCCTTTTTTTCTTACCGGAAACGCTTTCTGAAGAAAATAGAAAAAAAACTAATAGTACAAAAAGAGGGCATGCACTTTTGCAAGTATTAAAACGGCCTCAAATGCCAACGCTTATAGCAATCTCTCTCCTGACTGTCACGGGCTTTGGTATGTTTGAAGGCTCCTTTTCTCTTATGGCTAATGAGCGTTTTGGATTTGGACAAAGAGAGGTCGGATATCTTTTTGGTGTCGTGGGCCTTCTGATTGCTATTTATCAAGGCGCCATGGTGAGGATTGTCAGTGCATTAATTTCCGAGCAGAAATTATTAGTTCTTGGCTTAACCTTTTTAATTATTGCCTTTATCTGCTTACCAGTTGCACCGCTTTATTGGCCTTTTTATCTTTGCATCATTCCTGCAGCGTGGGGTTCGGGGATGAACAATACTTCCACCTTCGCTTTAGCCTCCAAACTTACTCCCCCGGAGGATCAAGGAAGTCTTTTTGGTGCCCTAGGAGCTGTCCAAAGCCTTGGTAGAATTTTAGGTCCTGCAATTGGAACCCTCGCCTTTGCACAATACGGTTATCGTATGCCCTTCCATATTGCGGTTGGATTTATTGTATTAGCTTTAGCTGCAGCCTTATTTCTACTATCAGATTCCCTTAATGATTCGAACAAGTCTCAGCATCAATGAAGGAACGCGGCATATGGAACTTTTCGATCGATCCCAACCCGCGACTATTCTTTTTGATCTTGATGGAACTTTGGTAGATCCTTTTTTGGGGATCAAACATTGTCTTCAAAAAATTTCTAAATCTTACAATTTCCCAATGCCCGAGGACCAACAAATCAAGGACTCCATTGGCTTGGGCATGAAAGAAACTCTTCGCCGACTGGGTTTATTTCCTAACATAAAAGATCTTGACAACGCGCTTTTATCTTTTTGGGACGCTTACCGTGAAGAGGGTTTATTTGAGCATGAGCTTTACCCTGGTATCTACAGTTTATTACATCGGCTTAAACGCCAAGGACACCACATTTATATCGTAAGTTCGAAACCGGGAATTTTTGCCCGGAGAATTGCATACCAGTTTGACCTTAATCTAATTTTCGATGCCATCTTGGGATCTTCTCTTTCAGAAGAATGGCAATCCAAGAGAGAGGTTGTAGATACGCTGATGGCCTCTGGAGCCATCAAGGGCCGAGGCATTATGGTTGGTGATAGAGCCGATGACATTGTCGCCGGAAAGATTCATGGCTTATTCACGATTGCCGTGGCTTATGGCTATGGATCCCCTAGTGAAATCATAGAAAGTCAGCCAAATTTAATTGTTCAATCAGTCGCTGAGTTAGAACAATGGTTTCAATCGGCGTTCCCTTCTGATGAACTTTTTGATCCCTTCAACCGATCTGAGTAAGGAACGGGTACTAATTCGAAGATCACTAAATTCATAGACCCTTAGATACCTGTCGTGACATAGTTATGAATATGGAATTCATCTATGCCATTATCTTAGGTGCTGTTCAAGGGATTACAGAATTTTTACCTGTAAGCTCAACAGCCCATCTGACTCTTACCGAGCATTTATTGCTCGGGAAAGGAATGCCTTTAGCGTTTGATGTCCTCCTTCATTTGGGAACTCTGATGGCACTCCTCATCTATTTTCGTGAAGAGATTAAATCAATCTTCTGGGGTCTCTATGGCAGAAGCCAAGAAGGGGCAAATCTTGCGAGGATGATCGCTGTTGCAATGGTCCCGACAATTGCATTCGGACTATTGACAAAACCTTCTAAGGAGTGGGCTAAAGATCACTTATGGGTTTATGGCTTAGGTTTACTAATTACAGCTTGGATGCTCTATACAGCCAATCTCAAATCTGCTCTGAATGCAGGTAAACCCCTTTCTTCTTTAGACAAGAGTGACGCATTGGCGATCGGGGCCATTCAGGGAATTGGTGGAGGTTTTGGGATTTCAAGATCAGGATCGACCATTTCTCTGGGCGCCCTTCGAGGACTTAGCTTAAACGCTGCAACGCGGTTTAGTTTTCTCTTAGGGATTCCTACCATAGCCGCTGCTACGCTATTCGAATTTAAATATTTTATCAAGGCGTGGATGTTCGATGCTCCTTTGCCTGAAACAATCGGGTTTGAAGGGGGAAATTTTCCCTTACTCTCTTGCCTCACGGGTGTCATTACCGCATTTGTTTTTGGTTATTTTTCTATCTCCCTACTTGATCGTCTGACCAAGAATCCAAAGCTGAACGGGTTCGCTTTTTATTGCCTCTGCATGGGTACACTTCTTCTAATTTTGGGAACTGTTGGAATTGATGGATTGCAAAATTTAGGAAGCATTCCGCATCGGTAAAAGCTTAAATAATAGTAGTCCTGATATGATTTTAATGGACTATTTTTTCCATAATCACTATTCACGCATAAGAAATAAACTGGTCGCCAAGGGTCTCGTTTAAAGATATGTTTTGGTATAGTGTACTTAATCCTCCAAATTTTTTAAAAGGTGGCCCATCGAATGATTTTTTCTTATGATTGAAGTTTCTAATATTTATAAGTCTTTTACCTTAAAGGACAAGCGAACCCTGAAGATAAAGACGATTGCGGCTGTTCAGGACATATCATTTAGTGTTCTGCCTGGAGAAATTTACGGTCTTTTAGGTCCTAATGGGGCAGGTAAAAGTACGACTCTTCGCATGATTGCAACTTTAATGTCTCCGGAAAAGGGTTCTATAAAAGTAAGCGGACTGTCCACCACGCAACATCCCAATGAGGTAAGGGCCAAACTAGGATTTTTAGCGACAGATATGGATGTTTATGAACGCTTCACTCCAAGAGAGCAGCTTAAAATTTTTGGAGAATTCCAAGGCATGGACCCTGAAAGTGCAGAAAAGCGTGGGCTACAACTGCTCGATAACTTAGGAATATTAGATTTTGCCAATGTCAAAATGGATGGTTTTTCTTCCGGACAAAGACAGAAATTTAATATTGCGCGTGCTCTTCTGCACGATCCACAGGTAATCATTTTTGATGAGCCTACTACAGGTCTTGACGTACTAACAGCTAAGACTGTGCTCGATCTCCTTATAAATTTAAAGACTCAAGGAAAAACCATTATACTTTCGACTCACATTCTTCCCATGGTTGAAAAAATATGCTCAAAAGTTGGAATTATCTATCAGGGCAAGCTCCAAACCGAGGGCTCTCCTAAACAGGTAATGGAAAGATTTAATTCTAACAGTCTCGATGAAGTATTTTTTACGTTAGCAGACTCTAAAGAACCCAAGGGGGGGCAATGAAGGGTGCTTGGTTAGTACTGAAAAAAGAGATGCTCTACTGGACCAAAGATCGACGTACTCTTTTTTTAACCTTGTTCTTTCCCTTAATTCTTTATCCTCTCTTGTTTGGCATCATGACCAAAATGAGCCTCAATGACTCAAGGAGACTCAGCACTTCAGTCACGCGAGTCGCCATAGACGACCCAAGAAATATCCTCTCCTCAATCCTTTTTAGAGAAGGCTCCGGTTTTGAGAAGTTTACTGAATCCCTCGAGAATATTCCATTAGCTTTAAGTCAAGAAAAAATACATTTATCCATCAAAGTACCTCAAGACGCAAAAGATTATGTTGCCTCTCAGAAACCAATTGATCTTCAAATCACCTATGACCCATCAAGAGATATGTCTGAAAAGGGTTTTTTAAAAATACAAAAATTCATCAAAGATAACGACGCCATGATCGTAGTCGGAAGATTGAATGAATTAAGACTGACGAGCGATATTCTGGAACCCACCCGAATCTCCATCATTAAGACAACTGGGGCTAATGAAGAGATCGGGAAATTAATTGGACTCTTTTTGCCTTATTTTCTATTGATTTCTATGTATGCAGGGGCAATGCAATTTGGCGCGGATATCACTGCGGGTGAAAAGGAACGCGGTACCCTTCTCTCTTTATTAACTACTCGTCTGTCAAGGCTCCAAATTATGCAGGGGAAGATGTTGGCTATTTTTTGTGTCTCTATTTTGGGGATCGCCATGAACCTTATAGCCATTGGCCTAGGAGGATTTACGGCAGGAAATCTTGCACTTTATGATCGAGTTGAAAAAACTAAAGCAATGGCGATTTCCATGGGCTCACCTACCCCCCCTACTATCGACCTTCAATCAATCCTGACACCGCAAGCAATTTTACTCACCCTCGGGTTACTAATCCCCTTAGGGCTCTTGTTCTCAGCCATCATCTTGACCATTGGGGCACAGTCTAAAAGCGTCAGAGAGGCAAATGTTGCAATGGTTCCTGGTATTTTTATCGTCTTAGCTATCGGAGTTTTTTCACTGTCGCCTGGAATTGAAAAACTGACCTACCTACCCTTCGTTCCCCTCATGAATATCACTGTGGTGATAAGGAAACTATTCACTGGTCAATTTGTTGCATGGGAATACCTCATTACCCTTTTAATGACCCTTTTATTGAGTTGGTTCACTGTGGCTCTATCGGGTCGCCTGTTGAGTAGGGAGAATGCTTTATTCAAATCATGATAAAGACTTTGGCGATGAATAATTTTGAGGTAAACTAGGGGGCTATAGAGGTTTCGCTTATGTCATCAAAAAATGCCACTTCCCCTCCTAGAATTCTTATTGATCAACTAGAAAAAGCCATCAAGGCAGTTGATAGTAAAAAATATGAAGAGGCTCAATCTCTCTTGGATATCCTCAGTCTTTCGTCCAAAGAGTTGGGGGATACAGCGATTCAAAGTGTTGCTCAGAAATACTTATCGATTCTGAAGAGAAAGAGAATGCTCGCTCAGCCGCGCCCCGATGATCCCATGATGGATATTCAAATTGAACTTAATCGAAAGAACTGTGATCAGGCCTTATCACTGATTGCTGCACAAGTAGAAAATCCTCAGAATAAAGCCAAACTTCATTATCTCAAAAGTCTCGCTTATGCCCAAAAAGGGGATGCTGAGCAATGCTCGTCGGCATTAAAATCTGCTATTGGGCTCGATAAGAATCTAGCTTTTCTTTGGAGACTTGAGCCAGACGCTCAAGAAATGAGAAAGAATCAAATATTCGCCTTCGCGGAAGAAGATTAGAAATCTTCCTCTCTAATCCATTAGATTTTTCATGCTTAATCCTGAAAGCCCCCTTAGAGTTGTCGCCCTCGGAGGAGGGACGGGCTTATCCGGAACACTCAGAGCGCTTAAACCAGAGGCTGTCAGGCAGCAAGATCCTTGGAAGATCTCTGGGATCGTCACTACTTCTGATGATGGAGGATCTAGTGGTCGTATCCGTGAAGAATTTGGATCTATCCCACCTGGAGATTTGAGAAACTGTCTCTCCGCACTCATTAGGGATAACTCTCCCCTGTCGGACCTTTTAAACTACCGCTTTAAGAGCGATGGTCCTCTATCGGGTCATTCACTCGGAAATCTCATGCTCTCTGCTCTTGCTGATGTTTCTGGAAACTGGGTCAGAGCAGTCCGACAATTGTCAAATATTCTTGTAACGGTCGGTCACCTATATCCATCTTCCGTAGAACCCATCACGCTCCATGCCGAAGATGCTAATGGTGAGCGACTCACGGGGGAATCTAATGTCAACCGAGGCCGAGCTCCTTTCAGAAGTTTTTGGATTCAACCAAGAGAGGTGGAGTCTCTTCCCGATTCAGTCTTAGCAATCCAAAGGGCAGACATAATCATCTTAAGTGCAGGTAGTTTATATACTTCAACCCTAGCGAACCTGCTTATTGGAGATATACGAGAAGCCATTCAGGAATCTAAAGCTCCCATTTTATATATTGCCAATATCATGACCGAGCCCAATGAAACTATCGGCATGACTCTTGTAAATCATTTAGAAGCAATTGAACAGTGGGGTAGAATTAGGCCCAATGGAGTCATTGTTAACCAAACTGAACTCCCCGTTGAGATGAAAAAACGCTACGAACTCGAGGGTGGATCTCCCATTACTTATTCAGATAAAAGCTATGGCGAAACCCAAGTATTTTATGGTGATTTGCTTGACTTAAGTGAAACCATGGCCCGTCATTCGTCCTCAAAACTTAACTATGCCATCAAGGAAGCTATAGGAAAATTGAAGAACCGTTAGCCTAAAGGTTTAGACTTAAGGCTATGAGGACTTTATGAATATAATGCGTTTACTTCTAATCGTGATTTCCATATTTTCACTTATCAGTGCCCAACAAAAACCCGTAACAACTGCTCAAATGAAAAAACAGATTGAGCTACTGGTGGCTGAGCGAGATGATCTCCAGTCAAAATTGACACAATACGAGGAAAATAGAGATGCCTTACTCTCTCTTCAAAAAGCTCTAGAGCTTTTGAAAAATGAAAATGAAGACCTGAGGCTTAAACTCGAACAAATGAAGAATACGATATCTGAGAATGATCAAGGCAGCGAGACTATGTTGAAAGAGTTTGCAGATAACAAGAAAGAGCTCGAATTCCTGCGAAATAGAGTATCTCAACTCGAAAAAGAAAATGATGATTTGAATCCCTACTCTAAAACTGGAATCAAAGAGGGTTCTCTAGTTGTACTTTCAGAGGAGATCACACCCGCAAAACCCATGAATCTCGATCGTGTGAATCCTAGGTTAGGTCCACCCTGGGGTCGACCGCGCGGTATGGTCATTATTAATGTATTAATCAATGAGCGTGGCGAAGTTTTATCGGCTCGCATTCTCCAAGGCCTCACAGGTGAATCTAGTGAAATCAAAGATGCCAATGAGGCCTGCCTAGAAGCAGCCAAGCGTGTTCTCTTTGATCCTGCACGAAGTAAAGAAGGTCGTCGAGTCAAGGTCTGGCAGGCTGTAGGCTTCTATCTAGATTAAAGTATCAATCTTTTATCCTTGAAAGCATTCAACATCTGATTTAGCCCAAGCTTGGCAAGCCAATCGTTGATCATCTTTTGCTTTAAGTGTTGTAAGAATTTTTTTCTCAGAGGCCCCAATTGGACTTAGGTGTTCTTGGCCCTTTCGAATAGTCACAAGACATGATCCGCATCGTGCATGACCTCCACATCGATGGGTCAACTCAATCTTTGTTGACCGAGAGGCTAAAAGGATCGAAGTTTCATTTTCACAAGAGGCTTCGTCACTTCCCTTTGAATTTATTACTTTAACTTTAAACATAATTACCTTTTGAATGGAAAGCGTGTAATCTAATTAAATGATAAAAATCTTAGTTTAACAGGAGATTTTCATGCCCCGTCCTGTCGCTGCAATTACTGGAGGAGGAAGCGGTTTAGGAGAGGGTATGGCGCTTCTATTCGCAGAATCAGGTTATGACCTTGCTTTATGCGGTCGAAGAATTGAAAAACTTGAGCAGGTAGCGGAAAAATCAAAGGCCTTAGGGGCTGCCGTCTATATTCAAAGTGTTGATGTCCGAAATTATGAATCCGTTGATAATTGGCTAATAAAAGCTCGTGAGAAATTTGGACAGCTCGATGCGTTAATCTGTAACGCAGCTGGAAATTTCATTGCACCTAGTATCGAGCTGTCTCCTCGTGCATGGAAAGCGGTTACTGAGATCAATATGGATGGGACTTTTTTTGCATCGCAATCGTTTGGAAAAATTCAGATTGAGGATAAAAGACCAGGGTCGATCACCTCGATCATCGCAGCTTATGCACGCAGTGGCCAACCCGGGACTATCCATAGTGCAGCCAGCAAAGCAGGGGTTCTCGCCATCATGAGAACCCTAGCGGCCGAATGGGGTCGTTTTGGTATCCGATGTAATTCAATCTCACCTGGGCCTATCCACACCGAGGGTACCGATAAGAATCTTTGGAGTTTTCCGGGTGCTGAAAAACGCATGAAGTCCACCATTCCTCTTGGCCGAATTGGTGAAGTAAAAGACATCGCTCAAGCTGCGCTTTTTTTAGCTTCACCCCAGGCCTCTTGGATCTCGGGGGCCGACTTAGATGTCGACGGAGCTCAATGGCTGAATGGTGGAGTCTTTGGATGGGATCCAAACGATCTTCCAGGACCTATGCTTGCCCTAATGAAAGCAATGAGAGGCTCCAAATCCTAGGGGGTATCTCTCTTTAGGTGAACTTTGGCTGCCGCTAAGAATCTCTGACGGCCTTCGTCGAGTCCTATAATAGGATTGGGATATCTCCACTGAGATCTCAGATCCTCTGGAGCAAGCCACGGCGTGTGAATCCATTCATTTGAGACCTCAGAGAGTTCAGGGACATATTTTCTTACATACTCTCCCGAAGGATCGAACTTCAGTGCCTGAGTGATGGGATTAAATATCCTAAACCAAGGTTGAGCATCACACCCGCAGCCCGCACTCCACTGCCACCCTGCGTTATTTTGAGCCCAATCCCCATCAGTGAGATATTTCATGAAATGCTCTTCTCCTCGCCTATAGTCAATTAAAAGATGCTTGGTAAGGAAACTGGCGCTTATCATACGAGCGCGATTGTGAACGTACCCTGTTGTGAGTAATTCTCGGGCGGCCGCGTCCACAATGGGATATCCCGTCTTTCCTTCTAGCCACGCTCGCCAATCTTCCTGATTATTTAAGTATGGAAAGTCTCTGAAATCTTGGCGAAAGGGGGTGGATAGCAATTCGGGCCACTCCCATAACATGTGGTGGCTGAATTCGCGCCAAAGTAATTCATTTAAGAACTTGCGGGTATCGTCCGTGAGTCCGGAAAGGATGGTCTTTTGCCAAATGCTACGAATTGATAGAGTTCCAAACTTGATATGGGCACTAAGTCTTGAAGTGCCACGATGATCCATTCGATCTCTCATAGAGGAATAACTTGAAACCGGACCAGAAAGAAAGGCATGAAGTATTTTTTTTCCCTCGGACGATCCTCCTTTTTGGATATGAGGGTTTCTTTCAATTTTTAACTGGGTGAGACTTGGTATTGATATCGAATGAATCTTAATATCACTAGGAATTGGGGGTAAAGAAGTAGGGGTTGATTCTTTATTGTGAATACCTCGGGACCAGCAGACCTTAGAGAATGGGGTAAATACCCTAAACATTTGGTCCGAGCCGTTTCGAATAGAACCTGGTGGAAACAACGTCTCTCCTTCTAGCAAAGTCATGGGAATCGAGTGGGTCTTAAGAGCATCCGAAAGACGCTGATCTCTTTCTCTTCCAAAGGGCTCAATCCATCGGCAGCAGAATACTTGGTCGATTTTCCATTCTTTGGCCAATTGAGGAATAAGATCTACAGATTTGCCTTCACGAATGATTAATTCTGTTCCTAGATTATGAATAGCCTCCTTGAGTTCTTCGAGAGACTCTAAAAGGAATTGAATACGATGGGGCATTTCCTTAGCGCGCTCAGGCTTGAAGAAATAGGGGTCTATGATAAAAAGAGGGATTACCTCATCATCAGGGCTGAGGGTTTCAAAAAAAGGATGATCCTCGATACGAAGATCCTTTCCTCGAAACCACCAAAGGACACGACGTTTCAACGAAGTTCAGCAGCCAGGACAGCTTCCCAGAGAGAAGCTGGAGTAGTCGATAAGAGCCATTCTGAAACCAAGGGTCGAATAACCCAAGTCCCCTCGGCAATTTCAAAATCAAGTTGACCCGGTCCCCATCCTGCATAGCCCAAAAATAATCGAAACTGCTGAGTGACATCATCCATTAGGATCTCGAGAAGGTCTTTTCGGGTAGAAACAAAATGTGTAAAGTCCAAAACAGTATCCTCTGGCATTGGAAGACCCCCTTTAACAATAACCATTCCCCGTTGAGGCTCCACGGGTCCACCATAGTAAGCCATCGCCTCAGGGGTAAGTTCACAGGGCAATCCTGACTCCTTAGCAATGGTCTGAAGACTAATTGGAAGAGGCTTATTGATAATAACCCCCAGGGAACCCTTATCGGTATGCTCAATGATCAAGATGACAGTACGCTTAAAGCGCTCATCCTGCATGGAGGTGGTAGCTACTAGCAAAGCGGGTGAATGCAAGGACATTAGACGATCATACTCCTAAATATGCTGATTATACTTAGCTTGTAAACTAAAAATCCATGAAACGGGGATCGGTTAGGGTCATTCCATGGCCTTTATCGAGTGCTTCTTTAATTTCAGGCGAAAGCGATTGAAGAATCTCAAGCCAAAGAGGATCTATACTTCCATTGAAAAAAATAACTGAGGGCTCTCCTTGATCATAATCATCTTGATTATTCCAAAGATGTATCCAGCCGATATAGTTTTTTTTAACAAATACTGTAGCGCTAATCACAAGGACTGCCCGAAACTCCATCCCTTTTAAGAATTGTACAAGCATGCAGAAGGATAGGCCAAGCTACTTCGATTTGTTCCACGGCTCCTTGGGGACTCCCGCTTAAATTAAGGATGAGCGTCTTACGAATAGACCCACAGATAGCCCGACTTAGAGGAGACATAGGATGCTTATTTTTCGAGCGAATTAATTCTGTGACTCCAGGAATTTCTTTTTCAATAATTTCTTTAGTTACATCAGGCGTGATATCTCGAGACGAGATGCCCGTTCCCCCACACGTAAGAATTACGTCAAGATTTTGATTTAAAAGAATCCTAAAAGAGTCCATGAGTTGATCCCTGTCGTCAGAAATGAGTTCCTTAATGAGATGAGTAACTCCATGATCAGCCAACCATCTCTCTAAGTTAGGCGTAGAGAGGTCCTTATAGAGCCCTTGATAAGCTCGATCCGATAGTGTAATGAGAGCAACTTTCATATCCCATTAGGATAAACGCTTTGATCATAAAAGTTTCCCTCTTATGCGAAAATAATTCTTTGGGGGTTTTGGAGATGAAAGAGCATCCCGAGAGAATTGGGATTCTAGGGGGTGGACAACTCGGCCTAATGCTCTGCAAAGCTTTGCAGCAACTAGGAGTCAAGGTTTCTGTCTACGACCCAACTCCTGATTGCCCATGTGCGTCTATAGCAGATTATTTTGCGGAAGGATCTTTTTCTGATCATCAAGCGATTCTCGGATTCGCTAGCGATATCGAGATTCTTACATTCGAATTTGAAAATATATCTTCAGAGACCCTTATTGCCATTGAAAAGATAAAAAAAATACACCCCTCTCCAGCGGTTTTATATATTTCACAGGATCGGATTCGCGAAAAAGGATATCTAAATTCGATTGATATTCCTACTGCAAAGTGGAGGGAAATCAATACTCTTTCTGACCTCACTAGTGGTGTCGATGCCCTGGGAGTTCCCTCGATACTTAAGACATCTTCAATGGGCTATGACGGTCGAGGTCAAATCAGACTGTCATCATCAGAACCTGCTTATCTCAAAGAATGTCTTGATAGATTTGAAGGCCGAGCAGCAGTCCTTGAGCAATGGGTTCCATTTATTCAGGAATTTAGCCTGATCGGGGCCAGGGACAGTCGAGGGAACATGTCCTTTTGGGATCCCTTTGTCAATCATCATGAAAACCACATCCTTGAAAGTACCCTCTACCCAGGATTCATTCCTCCCAAGTCGGCTGAATTGGCATTATCCATGGGCAAGAAGATCATGGAGTCAATGAATGTCGTCGGACTTCTCACGATTGAATTCTTCCTCCTACCTGATGGGCGAGTCTTAGTTAACGAACTCGCTCCTCGTCCCCATAATTCAGGTCACATCACGATCGAGGCATCTGAAACAAGTCAATTTTATCAGCTAGCACTTATTCTAACGGGTCGGCCTCTGGGCTCTGTCGGCGTTATCAAACCGGGGGCAATGATCAATCTTCTTGGCGATCTTTGGCTGGGTTCAAAGGGAGAACCGGACTGGAATACAGCCTCAGGAATTCCTGGAGTCTTCCTTCATCTTTATGGAAAAAAGACCCCAAAAAATGGAAGAAAGATGGGGCATTTAACTTTTCTCCACCAGGACCCCTGCGAAGCCTTAGTCGCCCTCAGAACTCTCAAACAGCGTCTATCGAATTAGTTCTTAAAATAACCTTTAATCGCTTCGCATACACTTTCTGCAAATCTCGATCTAAACTCAGGGTCAGAGAGATTTTCTGCATCGACAGGATTATTTAGATTAGCCACTTCGATAAGAATCTTGGTGGAAGATTTATTGTATCTAATCACAGCAGGAACAAAGGCCGTTCCTTCCCTTTGTATGATATTTCGTATGGCTCGATTTTTGTGAATGGGTAGTTGATTTTGAGCTAATTTTTTAATCAAAGACTCTGCAAACTGACGACTCCTGACTTCTCCGAGGAAACGTTCTTGGGGTGTAAAAGTAACGGATCCATATTTAGGTAGCTCATTTACTTGAACACCCTTGAGACCCCGTATCTGAAAGCGGTCGGGGACCCCCGATGATCCCGGAACATAAACCATTGTTCCAGAGGCAGAGGGATGAAGACTATCGGCATGGAAAGAAATAAAAAGTGTTTTTTTCGGATCCCCTTGGGCGCTGATGAATTTACTAGTCCATGAATTACTAACTATCCAGCGAAGATGGACGCCAACCGAACTAGGATTCTCTCCATCGTTTCTGTAGGGGGGTGACGTGAGGATTTCAGCTGAGGGTGATATTTTTTTAATTCGATTCCTTATAGTATTTCTAACGCCAGGATATGAGATTACATTTCTCACTGTTGCCTGCGTCTCTTTTAATAACTGACTTCTGACCCTGTTGGCAATGTCATATACAAAGTCGGATTCCCAAAGGCCATTCGCAGAAGCTCCGGGGTCGATACCCCCGTGGCCAGCATCTAAAATGATTGCTACCCCTTTGAGGTTTGGACTTGCTGATAGGGACTCGGTTTGCTTGATCTTGTCACGTACTTCTTTTTCATCTTTAAGTGCCACCGATCCCTCTGGTTGAAAGGGGCTTGCTAGGTAATCAATAGGAATTAATAAAGCCTGACCGGGCTTGATGATTCGTACATCCCTAATACCACTTTTTTTAGCTATAAGAAGAGATAAAGCATTCACTTCGAGGGGGAAAACTCGGTCCGTATACCTTAGGACTACATCTGAATAAATTGCTTCACCTTTTCTCAAATGATAAATTGCATACTTTTCATCGGCCTTCAATTGGTAAGTTAAAAGTCTTCGATAAGCCTCGATTTTAGCTTCGTCATCAAGGCTATCTTCAGGACTGGACTTATTCGGTCTAATTTTTAGACCCCCTAATTCTTTTGCTAAAAGCTGTCGGGGGATAATCCACTGATCTCCTTTTCTCACTTTTTCTGGCAACAAAGGGTTAATCGACATCAATTCATCATAATTTTGACCATGGCCAGTGAAAAAAGTACTGATGAGCCAAACTGTTTCTAATTCTGGATATGCCACCTGGTGAATAACTTGATTTTCTTTCCACTCATCTTTGGGGAATAAAACCAAAAGAGCCCACCGTTTCCCATCTGAATTGAGATCTCGGTAGTCAATCCAGGTCTCTATTGTTACTCCAGGTTTTAGGAAGCCTTTGGGGATCGCACGACCTTGGACCATAATGCCTTCGTTGGGTTTAAACCAAACCAGGGCCTGGGACCCGGTCGGAAGATTGCCCTTAACGGTCATGGAAGAGTGCTGTCCTCGTATCCAAGACGAGGCCCACAGCACTAAACAGAGAGTTAGGAGACTGACTTTTAGTCTCAAATGCAACTCCTTCTTGTAAAATTCTTATGAGGCGCCATCATATCTTTATGATGGCAGAGACTGAAATATTTGATTTGATCATTGTTGGTGCTGGACCCGCAGGGATAGCAACGGCGGTCGAATCAAAAAGAGTAGGTATTCAGAAAGTACTACTAATTGAGAAAGGTCCTCGGCACAGTTACTCCATTGAGAAACTCTATACACCGGGTAAGCGCGTTGACAAAGTCTACTTAGGCCAAGATATTGAATGTGAGGGATCGGTTTGTATTGTCGATGGGACAAGAGAAACCGTCCTGAAAACCATGGATCAATTCATTGAAGAGTATGGACTTGAAATTATCGCCAACACCGAGGTCGATCATATCGAACAAGTTGCCAATGATTTGTTTGTTATTACCGATTTAGAAAAGCGGCAGTGGAGGACACGGACTGTAGTTATTGCGATTGGCGTTTATGGACGACCGAATAAACCCAACTACCCGCTTCCATCCTCCCTAAAGCAAAATATCTGGTTTGACCTTTCTCAAAACATACCTGCAAGAAGCCGTGTACTCATTGTTGGAGGTGGTAATACTGCCCTCGAATATGCTCAATACCTATATAGTGACCATCAGGTAACGCTTTGTTACCGAGGAAAAGAATTCACAAAGGCAAACGAAGTAAACAAAAAGATTGTTTCGGATCTGGAAAAAAATCGACACATCGAAATATTGCTTGAGTCTAACGTGGTTAACATCTGTGATCGACAACAGCACCCTAGGATTGAAGTCACGTTCCAAGATGAAACTCGTAGACAATTCGATGACATCTTGTACGCTATCGGAGGAACGACTCCTGAATCTTTTTTAAAGAAAGTAGGAGTTACTTTGGAGGGAAAACATCCAACAACTTCCCATGCTTACGAGTCAGGTATTCCAGGTCTCTACCTTGCGGGCGATTTAGTTTCAGGAGGAAAAGGAACAATAGTCAAAGCTTTCAATACTGGAAAGACAGTCGTATGGGATGGTTTATGTCAAGGACAACTTGAATGCCGGATTCCTATTCCAAGGTAAACAATATATATATTCTGATATGATGAAAGTAAGTAGGAGGTTCTGATGTCGATTAGTTGCCAACATTGTGGATCTGATCTAACGGCTCCACAAAGCGTGCGCATTGCTGAATATCATTTCGGTCGACTTGAGGCTTTACAGCAAGATCCTGTGGAGGGCCCGGGTTTTAAATACCACTTTGAACAACCGGATACATACACAATTCTGTGCAATATTTGTAAAAGACTGGTTCGAACACTCCCTATTAAAGCAGTCTTAACTCCTAAATAGCATCAATTAATACAGCCGTAATATTGTCGGCCCCTCCCTCTCGGAGGGCGGCTAGGATCAGTTGAGATAGGCATTCTGATTGATTTTCGATTCCCAGGGTTTGCTCGATAGTCTTCTCATCAATCATGCCGTTCAAACCATCGGAACAAAGCAGAAATCGGTCGCCCGTAGAGGCTGTAAACGAGGTGATTTCAACACGAATAGATGTGGTGTTACCTAGAGCCTGGGTAATCACATTACGCATAGGATGAGAACTGATTTCTTTTTCACTCAAGAGTCCCTTCTCGAACTGTGTCTGAACCCAAGTATGATCGATCGTTAATTGTTTGATTTTTTTATCTCTTAGTACATAAGATCTCGAATCACCCACATGAGCTATGGTTACTTTACTACCCTCGACCAAAATGGCTACAGCGGTCGAAGCCATGGACATATGATCAGGATTTACCTTGATGTGTTCAAGTATCGACTCACTTGCCTCACGAAAAGCCAAATCCATTCTCACTTCAGGGGTTTTGAGATGACTATCTTTAACGGAGTCAATAATCGATTCAACAGCTATCTTACTTGCAACCTCTCCTGCTGTATGACCTCCTAGGCCATCCGCAACAATATATAAACCTAAATAATCATCATGATAGAAATAATCCTCATTGAGTTCTCTGATTAGACCCGGGTGGGTCGTCCCGGATGAAAGATATGGCATCGCAAGAAACCTCAAATGGGTGAGAAAATAAGTTTACCAAGTCCCCTTTCCTTTCATTCAATTTCTAGGATTTAAAAGTTATGGCATCCTGGCAAGACATTCTCAAAAATACGAGGTCTGTAGCAATCGTAGGTCTCTCAGATAAACCCTGGAGAGCCAGTTATGGGGTAGCTAAATACCTAAGAGATTCGGGCTACCTCATTTATCCCGTAAATCCAGAACTCCATTCTTCACTGTGGGATATTCCCGCTTCTAAGAATCTCTCGGAAATTCAGGAAGTGGAGGTGATTAATGTCTTTAGAAAAAGCGAAGATCTCCCCGAACTTGTTAATGAAATATGTGGACTCCCTTGGATTCCACAAATGTGTTGGTTCCAATTGAATATGAAATTAGAGCCCTCCGATGAATACCGACTTACCCAAAAGGGTATTCTTGTCGTCACAGATAAATGCTTAATGGTAGAACATCGCTTGATGAATTAGGGGTTCGAATTCTCCTTTTGCGGACCTATCAATATCTGCGAAACTTGAGTATAAGGATCCTAGTTCATGACACTCCCTCATTCAACACAATGGAGAACACTCCTTCAAAAGGGTGATGTATCTTCGAGGGATTTGGTTGAAGAATCTTTTAAAAAAATTAGGGAGTTCGAACCTAAATTGAATGCGATCATCTCGCATTATTATGAAGAATCAATCGAGCTATCCCTAAAGTCAGATCGGCGAATCAAAAGTGGGGATCGAGGAGCTATGGTAGGTTTACCCATTGCCCTGAAGGATAATTTTAATTGGTCAGGGTCTCTTATGACTTGTGGTTCTAAGATTCTCAAAGGATTCACCTCCCACTACAACGCTACAGTTGTGGATAAATTGCTAAGGGCGGGGTCAATCCCCATTGCGAAAGCCAATATGGATGAATTCGCCATGGGAAGCAGTGGTGAATTTAGTGCTTACGGTCCTACTTTGAATCCTTGGGACACCCAACGCGTTTCTGGTGGGAGTTCGAGTGGTTCTATTGTTTCAGTAGCAGCACAATACGTTGTCTCTTCCCTTGGAAGCGATACAGGCGGCTCTGTTCGCCTCCCTGGTAGTTTCTGCAATGTCACTGCAATGCGACCAACCTATGGAATTCTGAGTCGATACGGGCTTACCTCGATGGCGTCGAGTTTGGATGTTGTAGGGCCTTGTGCTTCATCAGCCTTCGAGGTGGGAGCACTACTTAGTGTTCTTGTTGGTCAAGACGCTAAAGACTCGACCTCAATCGAACTACCAAAGTGTGAATCCCTTTATCCACTCAAGCCACTGGATTTGCGAGGAATTCGTGTTGGGCTACCCAGGGAATACTTTACTGACGGAATTGATCCTAGTGTTCGAAAAGTAATCGAAAAGAGTATTGATGAATTCAAGAGTATGGGCGCATCCATGATTCCTATTTCGCTTCCTCACACAGCCTACGCTATTGATACCTATTATCTTATTTGCGTGTCAGAAGTATCTTCAAATTTAGCGAGGTTTGATGGAATTCGATTTGGTTATCGAACCTCGAAGTCCGAAAACCTAATCGACTTAATCGCTAAGACCCGAGATGAGGGTTTTGGTGAAGAGGCTAAAAGAAGAATTCTACTTGGTGCTTTTTGTTTAAACCAAGGGCATGTCGATGAATACTACCACCGCGCACTAAGGGCAAGAAATCTAATCACCCAAGATTTCAACAAAGCTTTTCAAGAGGTGGACTTTTTACTCACTCCGGTCAGCCCCTCAGTTGCATTTCCTCTAGGGAGCAAATCTAAGGATCCGGCAGAAATGTACCTATCTGATGTATACAGCGCTGCAACCTCCCTTTCGGGGCTACCTTGTCTATCTATCCCAGGAGGCTTTGTTCAATTGCCTAACTCTCCAGTTAGACTTCCTGTGGGTATTCAACTGATTGCACCAGCCTTAAGTGATGTCAAACTATTAGAATTAGCTCACGCTTTTCAGTTATCAAATACTCACCATCTAACCCAGCCTGTACTCTAGGAGTTTTCATGTCGTTCGATGTCGTTATGCCCCAAATGGGCGAAAGTATTGCTGAGGCCACTATTCTTAAGTGGCATAAGAAGGTCGGAGATGTGATTGCGAAAGACGAGACTCTTTATGAGATATCCACTGATAAAGTAGATGCTGAAATTCCCTCTCCTTCGGCTGGGATTCTCACGGAAATCTTTGTTGAAGCCAACAAGACTGTTGCAGTTGGAACGGTAGTCGCTCGTATTGGCAATCAAGGTGAACCGAACCAGTCATCGCCGACTCCTAATCCCTCAACCGACAAAGTTTCGAACCTTGATAAAAGCACAACCGCGCCAAAGGCAAAGGAAAACCCAAAAGAAAGTCTTGAAGAAAGAGTCAAAACACAATCGTCTCCCCTCGTTCGTGAAATGGCAAAACAGCATCAAATTGATCTGAGTCAAATTAAGGGTACTGGTGAGAATGGGAGAGTGACAAAGTCCGATATCGAAAAAATCATAAGGGAAAAAAGGGTCGATATAGGTTCTCCAGGGCTCCTTGTTCCCATGCCCATGATGGGTCCGCGTCATGATCCTGCAGCTCCAACTTTGGGAGCTGTGCCAGGGCTTTCGATTCCCCCTACCCCTCATGTACCAGCCTTCACCCCAGAGGAAAGAGTCAAGATAGAGCCCATGTCCCGTATGCGAAAAATCATCGCAGACAATATGGTAAATTCAAAACTCAAAACAAGCCCTCATGTGTATACCATTTTTGAGATAGACATGACAAATGTGTCGCATCTTCGGATTCGACACCGTAAGAAATTTGAAGAGACATATGATACAAAAATGAGTTATATGCCTTTTATCATGAAGGCTGTGATCAAAGCCTTGCAAGCATTTCCTGTCGTAAATGCCTCTGTGGATGGTGAGAGCATTATCTACAAACAAGATATCAATCTCGGGGTAGCGGTATCCCTCGATTGGGGCCTTATCGTTCCCGTCATAAAGAATGCCGATAGCCTGAATTTGGGTGGTCTTGCGCGAAGTCTCAATGACTTGGCTGAACGAGCTCGAAGCAAGAAACTATCACCCGATGAAATCTCAGGAGGTACCTTCACTATTACGAATCCTGGGGTATTTGGCGATGTTTTTGCCCTCCCCATTATCAATCAACCACAAGTAGCTATCCAAGCCATTGGAGCCATCATCAAACGACCGATGGTTATGACCGATGAGGCTGGTAACGACTCTATTGCGATTAGACAAATGATGTTTAGTGGTCTCAGTTTTGATCATCGAATAGTAGATGGAGCGGTAGCAGACCAATTTATGAGTATCATCAAAAAAGAACTTGAGACTGACGCTTTTGGTCTGGAATGATTCAAAATTAAGAGAGGCTATCTAGACCATCAGTTGTTCTATCAAGAGCATAGTACGTTGCATGATCGGGCTGGAAAATGAGTGGCAGATTAGCTGTCGGCCCATTTCGATGTTTTGCGATGAGAAGTTCGGCATGATTGTCCGGTTGGTTACTTTCTGGTGACGGATTCATTCGTCGATGTATAAAAGCCACAATATCGGCATCTTGCTCAATGGCGCCCGAGTCTCTGAGATCTGATAATTGGGGTTTACCGCCAGTTCGATGTTCTACCTCACGATTCAATTGGGAGAGAACAATAATTGGGATTTGGTAATTTTTGGCAATCAGCTTTAGACCACGGCTGATTTCTCCGATTCTTATAGCTTCATTTTGACGACTTCCACGGCTCGACTCAGGTGAACTAATGAGTTGTAAATAATCAATGATCACAAAATCGAGTCTTTGATTGTTGGAGCTCTGGTGCTTAAGAATCATCGCTTCAATTTGGGGAACTGTAATAGATGCTTGATCACAAACATAGATAGGCAGCGTAACGAGAGTATCCCGACCAGCATAGAGTTGATTGAGCTGATCATCATTGATTCTTCCCGACTGAATATCCTTCATATTAATTTTAGTTAACGAGGACAATAGACGAAGAAATACTTCCTCATGACTCATTTCTAAGGAAAAAAAGGCTCCCTTAGTCGAATGAACTTGGGCAGACCGGAGAATCCAATTTAAAGCTAATGAAGTTTTACCCACCCCTGGACGCGCCGCCAAGACAATGAGATTCCCTTCTTGGAAGCCCTGGGTAACGTCATCAACGCTCGGAAACCCAGTGGGAACTCCCAGGTAACCTTTGGTTTTGAGTCGCTTGTGGATACGCTCAAAGACACGTTCCGAGACCTGTTCGGTACTCATCAAGCCTTTTCGTCTTAAATCAGAACTTTCCTTAAGTCGATAGAGCTCCCCTGCGATTTCTTCGATTAATAATTCGGGGTCTTTTTCGTCAATACCAGCCAATTGACCCATCTGGGCGCTGATCTTAATAAGCTTTCTTAGTTTGGTCTTACGGCGAAGCAGATCAGCTAGGACTGAAGGTTCTCCAACCTCAGGGCTCGCTAACAGCTCAGTAATGCCAATAAAACCTTCGCATAAATTTAATTCGCCATTTTGATCGATTACATCTTTCAAGGTTATAGCGCTAATTTCAATTTGATTCTGAACTAAAGTCCTGAGAGCCTTAAAAATAATACGATGCTTGGGGACTATAAAATCGTCTTCATTGAGAGTGGATATCACATCGGCAGCAATTTCACGGGCTCCAGACCCTGCGCAAGTGGCAAGCAGGGATCTTTCTGCTTCAATATCTTCGGGGACTTGATTTAACCACTCCGCCACAGACACCTCTTCGGAATTTAATTTAAGGCAGAGGAGGAGTGTAACCTGACCCCGATACATTTATAAAGATGGGATTTGAAATCGCTATAGGATATAGCCCTTTTGAATATTTTGACCACACGGTATTGGGAGCATAGACACCGCTGATATTTAGGGGCACTCCGGCTTCTACCACTAACCAAGCACCTTTACCTACAGCAACGGAAGACATTGGGATAATCAGAGTGGCAGTGAAGTGACGACTATCATTAACATCCCTCACAAGATTTGATTTTGAAATACTAGTGATGACTGTGCCATTGAGTACAACTCTTATTTGATCTAAGGGAATCCAATCAGGACAATAAATATCAAGATTCAAAGAGACCGATGCAATAGGCGCACCTGTGGAAACTAGCCCACCGGGACCTACTGAGCCTATTGAGGGGATAACTAAGGGACCCGTACTTGCAACAATCTTTCCTGATTGCAGGGCTGTTAATACTGAACTCAAGTCAGACTGAGTAAGAGTAGCGCTGCCGATATTTAAATATGATCGGGCTGAACCCACTTGGGTATCCAAGCTAACTAATGCACTACTGAGGCCTAGCGCTTTAGTGAATTTGGTGGGTGATTGTTTTCCAATTAAATTGAACCAGTCTTGCCGAAGAACTAGAAACTCACCCCACCACGCTGATGGGTTGAGGGGATCAAAAGACTGAGATCGAATGAGTTCGATGGCGTCAAAGTCACCGGTCTTCTTCCCTCCAGAAAGCGATGAAGTCGCCGCCCACCAACTATTAACGCCCGAACCTAGGGGCACCGAAGCATTTATTCCGCCGTTAGTTGTGAAAAGCCCCTGGGGACCTCTAGGTCGGTGAACCACTGTATAACTGTGACCTCCCTGATTAATGAAGTCAGCTAAAGTCCAAGTGGCAGAAGAAATAGCTCCCCCAAATTGAATGGCAGAAACCTTTGGGGTGAAGAGACCCGTGGCTGATGCTTGAGAAAAGCTTCCCGTTCTTGAAGGGACAATAAAGGGAAAATCTCCGATAGGATTTCGGGAAGAGGCGTCAATTCCGGGCGTTAAGAATTGCTGGCGAAAACTCGTATAGAGAGATTGGTCGTCAATGAAATAATCAATGTCAGTTCGACCTACTACTTGCAGGCCCTGAGCCAAGCCCGAACTCAATTGCTCGGCAGGTGTCATATATCCTGTTGTTCTTTGTGTTGGTCCTGGTAGATCAAAAGCAATCCATCCCGAAGGCATCCTAAGAGGGGCCATAGCAAAATCGTGTGAGTTTAAAGCGTTCCCATTATAGGCTGAGAAATTCTTTACGTCAGGAATAGAAAGGGGTCCTCTCAGTGCGATAGCTGAGTAGGAGCCTGTTGGGAAGAAGCCCAAGAAAGGGGAAAGATTAGATGCTTGAAAGGCTGAACCAAAAACTGAATTACCAGCAGCAAACTGATAAGCTCCGGATGTTGAAGACAGCAGATAAATATCTTTCGCCATTACATCGTAGAAAGCACCATTTGTTCGGGTTCGCTTCATCCATGGATCTAGGGAACTTTGCATCTGGCCGAATGCATCAAGTCCGGCAAAAATAATTGTCGCTGGAGCATATTGAGCTACAAGATCAGTTCCTATCTCCTTAACTGAAAAAGCGTGAGGGGTAACAATGCTATTAATCACTTCTCCGCTGCTATTAACGAGCAGGGATCTTTCTGGAGCCAAAAGCTCACCCAGGATGAAAGGAGTGTTATCTACAGTCGCGTATATACTCCGAGGCCGTAAGAGCCTTTGAGAAGTGGGATTTGTTGCATCGCTTGCATCCGAAAAGCGGATCATAGTACTTGAGTACTCAGCGCTCTTAGTAACAACTCGGTAAGGCATCATCGAGCCTGGAATGTTGGGATCAGCTACAAGAGGGAGATAAACAAGTGACAAGTTTCCACCTCCTGATTCATCGACAGAGGTATCGAATCCTTCTAGCCAATCTATTCGTTCAAGTTTCCAACTAGGGTCCGACAAGAGTGCATTGTCCGACTTGAGTAAGGTTCCCGTGGTTGTTGTTTGGCCCGTGAAGCGCTCAAAACGAATTTCATTTGCTGCATAGCCTTTCCTCTGGCTTGTACCAAAGGTCCCGAACTGAACTGCTCCAATATCAATGCCCCTTAGAGTGTGACTTTCCGAAAGAAGTAGATTTTGGATGCTAGTTGTTTCGCTTGGAAGGAGAGCTGGATCCCCTGAAGAGCCCGAGGTGATATAGAATCTCCTTTCGTATTTAATAGACGTATTCGGGCTTAAAGAGGAAACCTCTTTGCCTCCTACTACAACACGAGAAGGAAAAATAGGTCTGGGATTTCCGAGTGAATCCTGTGGATCACTCGTTACAAGAACTTGTCCGTCCGTGACTGGAAGAATGCCAATGCTTGAATGCTGATCCAAAGTGCCATCTGAAGGCTCAGATCCCAGGAATACAACATATGGAGCCCTCACGCTTGTCATTAGCGGTGAGGAAAAATTAGATCCATTCAGTTCTGTAGATTGGGGAATATTTACTCCCCAATTAGAGACGCGCGTAAGGGGATTACCCATTGAGTCAGTCGAGAAGGAACCATAAGCTGGGGCAACAATACGATATCCCCCGCCACCTTGATGAAGAAAATCACTAATATTTCTGATCGGCAGAGTCGAAGTTCCATTATTGGTAATAGTTGTAGTAACTGTAAGATACCTAGATTTGGTTCCCAGCTTTATCTGCTGGCTTACGGATACATTGACAACACAGTTGGAACTATCCCTGGTAACACCTATTAGTTTTTGAGTTGGATCTTGGAGTTTACCAATCATATCCAAAGTTAAACCATCGCTCGTGGACGAGGGGACATAGGATGAAAAAACAAGCGGAAGTTCTGGGTCTTGATTGACAACAACACCCAGTCTCTCGATCATGTCATCGCTTGGAAGATAACGACTATATGAAGAGTCTAATTTGACTGAACTAAAGTCGAGGATTGCTCCTCCCGAAGGGGCATACATACCCCGAGACGGATTATGAAATTGACCCAAGGATTGACCAAATTTGGCTCCATCGATCGAAATGGCTAAATAATCATTTTGAAAAAAGAAATCGCCCGGGCCTGCCGAAGCCTTCATCCCCTTGATTCGATCACCACCCGTCACCGGGATTTCCGTTAGCGTGGCCGCCGGACTTGGGGACCCAGAGGCTCTAAAACAAGCTACCGTAGTTAAAATTAAAAAGAGTCCAAGCAACGCATGGGACTTTTTTATTTTTGTGGTTGGGCTAGAAAAAATACATATTTTTTTCATTTGAATATCGGAGACTTTCTAGGGTGAAACAAAGTGACATGAAGACTAACCCTAATTCTAATCTGACATTGGATTTTGCCAAACAGAAAGGATGCATGAATAAGATGACCCTATCGAGGAGAGTCTGGGGCTTAATGTTATTCATTTTATTGTGCGATATGCAATGGACCCTCATTTGGTTCCCAAAAAGATTCGATCAAAGGATTTTCAAGGCTCACGAAGTTCCCCAATGGGGCGCACCGATCATGATACTTGGCAACTCTGTTACTAAGAGCGGCGAGCCAGGAAAAAGACTCCAGGAGCGATTATCAGCTGGAAGAGACCTATGGGGATCGACAAAAGCCAATAAGATCATTCTAAGTGGGGATGGGCGCTCTCGTTATTACAATGAGCCCAGAGCTATGGCTAATTGGATGAAGGACCAGGGAGTTCCAGAGGATGTTCTATTCCAAGACAGTGAAGGTATAAGAACTCGAGAGAGCGTTAATCGCCTCAGAAACTATTACAAAATTAATAAAATCATCCTGGTGACCTCAAAATCCCATATGGCTCGCTCTCTGTATCTTGCCGACAGCTTTGGTGTTGAGTCTATCGGTGTAGTACCGACTGTTGAAGATATTAGTTTTCTCCAAAAACTTTATGCTCTTATTTATGAGTATTTTGCCATCCATCGTGCAATTATTGAGCAGATACTAAGCCCACCTGAAAAATGAAGTTCACCAGGCAATGGTCAATATAGGTCCATTCAACGGCGAAATAGGTCCAATGAGGGACGAGGAATCCCTAAAAGACTCCAAGATGTTCCTCCTTGTTAGACTATGGAATTAGGAGTGACCTGATGTCCAACGCCCCCCTTATTCGATTTAAAGATGTTAAAAAAATATACGAAATGGGTGATTTTCAAGTCCGAGCCCTTGATGGAATTAATTTGGAAATATTTCGAGGTGAGTATGTGGCCATCATGGGTCCCTCGGGTTCCGGTAAATCGACTATGATGAATTTAATTGGATGCTTAGATACTCCCTCGAGCGGAATCTATGAACTAAATAATAAGAATGTTTCAGTAATGACAGACGATGAGTTGGCTCAAATTCGTAACGAGGAAATAGGTTTTGTTTTCCAGACTTTCAATCTACTTGCCCGCACTACGGCTATTCAAAATGTTGAATTACCCTTGGTCTACTCAGGGACAACTCCTGAAGACCGGCATAGTCGCTCTCAGAAGGCTTTAGACAATGTAGGGCTAGGTCAAAGAACAGATAGTTTCCCCAATCAGCTCTCGGGAGGACAACGTCAACGTGTTGCCATCGCAAGAGCATTGGTTAATGATCCCTCTATTTTGCTAGCCGACGAACCTACCGGAGCACTTGACTCAAAGACATCAATCGAAATCATGGCCCTGTTCGAAGAGCTTTTTCAAAAGGGAAACACTATCATTTTGGTGACTCACGAGGAAGATATAGCTCGGAAAGCTCACCGAATCGTTAAATTAAGGGACGGGAAAATTCTTAGCGATGAAAAAAATATTCCAATAACTGAAGCTGAGCATTTATCGCGACTAGAATTGCTTTAACTACCCCCGGTGGACACCTCGGGCACTCTGCTTGATGAAATCGACTAGATAAGCAATCTCTGGAATATTCCCAAACTTATTTGCGACTTCGCTGAGAGCCTGGTCCCGATCTAGATTTATGTGAAATAACATCCGATGCGCTTCTTTAAGATTAGAAATTTGATCACGACTAAACCCTTTACGCTCTAGTCCCAAAGAGTTAACTCCAAAACTCTTGGTTTCGCGCGCTCCAACGGTTTTCATAAACGGCAGGCAATCTAAGGTAGCGACCGTAAAGCCGCCCAAGAAAGCATGGTTGCCCACTCGGCAAAACTGGTGAACGGCGGAAAAGGCTCCAATATTGCACTCTGACCCCAATTCGACATGACCTGCCAGAGTCGCATGATTAGCAAAAATATTTTTGTCACCAACCTGACAGTCGTGAGCGATATGGGTAGAAGTCATCATAAAATTATCATTCCCTACGCGAGTGATCGCACCTCCCTTTTGCGTCCCTCGATTAACCGTAGTTCCCTCCCTGAAGGTATTCCTATCGCCAATCTTGCAATAGGTGACTTCGCCATCAAATTTGAGGTCTTGAGGGTCTAGGCCTAACGATACAAAGGGATAGACATCATTATTTGACCCCAGGACTGTATGGGGACCGATAATGACATGACTTCTCAGTTGGGTGCCATCTCCAATTACAGCTGTGGCGTCAACCGTACAGAAGGGGCCAATGAAAACATCGTTACCGAGCTCTGCTTGGGGACTTATGATTGAGGTGGCGTGAATGATACGAGCCATTAAATGCCTCCATCAGGTAAGGATTGGAGCATGGATACAAATTCAGCCTCAGCAACTTTAATGCCTCCTACAAAAGCCTCCCCACGCATTTTAGAGATACGGCTCCGAAAGCTAAGAACTTTCACTTCCATAATAAGTTCATCTCCTGGATTAACGGGCTTTCTAAATTTAATAGCATCCAAAGACATGAAGTAGATGACTTTGTTCTTAGGATCATCAATTTCTTGCATAAGGAGACACCCGCCCACTTGAGCCATAGCTTCAACAATCAAGACTCCCGGATAAATAGCTCGTCCAGGAAAATGGCCTTTAAAAATAGGATCTGAGGACTGAATCTTTCGGTAGCCCCTAATCCATTCACCTGGTTCAAAATCCAGGATCTTATCCACGAGCAGAAACGGATCCCTGTGAGGAATTAGGGCCTTAATTTGCTCCTGCGTTAGGGGATTAGGAGTACGATTCATCATAAGTATCTATTGTGGCATAAGGGATAACGTGTGCTTTAGGTGGATGTGAAACAATAGAATAAATGCGATTAACTCGGCGAAAAATAAATTCAACTGTACCTCAAGAAAAATGGTCAGGAGAGGTTCTTCGTCTTGCATGGGGTGGAAAGGGAATTGCTTCTCACCAAGACGGTCGATTACTAATTTTAACTTCTCCCCTAGCCCTATTTCCAGGTGAAATAGTCGAGGCGCAGGTGACATGGAAAAAGAAACATGGCGAGGGTCTCGTTACTCGGTGGCTCTCGCCTAGCACCAAGAGAGTTCCTAGCCAATGCGAATTTGGGGAACTTTGCGGTGGATGTGATTTATGGGAATCGGATTCATACGGTTCTGAATTGAAGAAACTGATGATTCAGGATTTATTTCAGCGTCAATTGAATTGCCAGGATTTCAAATGGATGCCGGCTCCGGTCCAGACTAAGCGACATCGAATACAACTACATTGGGACGGTATGAAACTTGGTTTTTTTGAACGAAAAAGCCATCGAATTATAGAAATCCGTGAGTGTCCAACCGCTCATCCCTCTTTGTCTCAGGCAATTAATTACCTGAGAGACAGCCTTGTCAATCAAAGAGTTCCTTCTCACCCTCAACGTTGGGAATTGGGCACAGGTACCCCTTCAATAGGCGTCATTGCAACGACAGAATCGGGTATCCATTTCTCATTAAATGATGGTCAATTTATACAGGGTGATTACGTCCTTAGAGAACAATTGGGTGATCTCATTCTCAATCATCGGCCGGGAAGTTTTTTTCAGGCTTGTCCCGAGTGGGCCTTTGAGTCTTTTTCTTCTATTCTTCAAGATTGGCCACTTTCCGGTGATCGTCTTTTTGATCTCTATGGGGGAGTTGGTCTTTTCAGTGCCATCCTTCGTAGGCACTTTAAATATTTTTATCTGATAGAGTCCTCAGCTGAATCGGTTGAATATGCCAAAAAAAATTTTGATCGACTTCAAATCAATGGAATATGCATTCAGGGCGATGTCGCCAAAGTGGATTTGGCCTCCCTTTGTTCTTCCCGAGATACGGTTCTCATCGACCCTCCTCGGGTTGGATGCTCTGTAAGCCTTCTCGAACAGGTAAATTCCTGCAAAGTTAAAACGGTTGTGATGATAGGTTGTGATGGTGCCACATGGGCTCGCGATATAAAACGGCTCTCAAACTATCAAATCGAATCCCTTGCTGCTATAGATCTCTTCCCAAACACCCATCATGCAGAGTGTTTGGCCTTACTGAGGCGAATCTAATCAATCCCAGGAAGAGGCTGGGTAAGCACTTCTTGAGATTTGGGAATAGAGCCTTCAAGTTGTAAGAGTTTAGTTTTTTTATCTAGGCCGTATCGATATCCCACTAAGGTACGATCTGAGCCAATGACGCGATGACAAGGAATGAGAATCATAATGGGGTTGGCAGCTGAGGCCGCTCCAACAGCTCGGCTCCCCAAGGGGTCCCCTGCTGCCTCAGCCAAAGTCTTATAGCTCATGGTAAAACCATACTTGATCTCTCTTATCAGAGACCAGATTTTTTGCTGATACGCACTTCCTTTTGGTTGAACTGGTAAATTGAATTGTCTCAGTCGACCATGAAAGTAATCAAATAATTGACGACCTAAGTAGAGTCGAGTTGTTGCTACCTCTTTAGGGGGGCGTTCTAGACAAGCGGCATAATTTATCTCTCCGAAACCTAACTCGCAGATAAATCCGCTTTCCTCGATAAGACCAGTCATAACCCCAAGTGGGGTATCCATTTGAACTGTCCACAATTTGGGGGATTCCATTCTCTTAGAATGGCAGAACTATAAAACAAGGGGTCGCTAGACTAATAGAATGCCTAGCGAATTATTAAGACTCTCCATTATCAACTATCTCAACGCAGAGCCCTTGAACTATGGGTTTAAGAGGGGGCTTCATTATCAGAATTTTCATTTAAAGTTTCAGAAGCCCTCCGAAAGTTGTGATTCGCTCAAGTCAGGGGAAGTGGATGCAGGTCTAATTAGCTCAATAGAATATTTGAGAATTCCAGATCTTAAGATTATCCCGAATCTTTGTATCGGATCTCAAGATTCAGCACGAAGCGTTTTGATATTTAGCAAGGTTCCCTTTGGTGAAATTAAAAAACTTGCTCTTGATATTTCTTCTAGAACCTCCGTTATCTTAGCTCAGATTTTGTTGAAAGAGAAATTTGGGTGTGATCGTTTCGAAACAAACTACTTACTTCCTGATCTTAACTTTATGCTTAAGGATCACGACGCAGCGTTGATGATTGGAGATCAAGCGATGAGATCCGATCCCCAAAGTCTCTCGGTACTCGACCTCTCCCATGAGTGGAAAATGCACACTTCACTACCGTTTGTATTTGCCTTTTGGGCTATTCAACCAAAAGCTCCTCGTGTGTTAGATGGTAAACCCCTTCAATGGTTCTTCGAAGAAAGTTTTAGACTTGGAACTGAAAATTTATCCACAATTATCGAAGAGGCTAAAATCCCCTCCAGGTGGTCGGAAACCCAATTAAGGACCTATTTTACAGAAAATATCTCGTACCGTTTAGGGCCTCAAGAGCAAGATTCCTTAGACCTTTTTTATAGAAAGGCCTTCAGGCATGGATTTGTCCCCCAAGTTCGCGAACTCTCATTCCTCTAATTTCTATTAGAATCATAATTCTATGGCTGACTTAAATGCTTTGTTTAGGGAGCATATTCAAATTAGAGAATCCTCTGCCTCAGAGGTTCTATCTAAGACGGGATATGACTGCCTAGTTATTTCTAGTGGACGGCCTTTTACCTACTTTGCCGACGATAACGATGCGCCTTTTCATACTGTGCCTCACTTCAATCATTGGTGTCCCCTAGGAGGTGCTCATCATTTTTTGATTATCAGACCCGGCAGAAAAGTTTCTCTTTACCGCTATTCACCTGAAGATTTCTGGTATGAGCAAAAACCCCTTGGAGATCCCTTTTGGACACCTTTTTTTGATATTAAGGAGTTTTCAAACCTCGAGACCCTTAAAGAATCCCTCAAGGACTTTGGTAAGGTAGCTTACATAGGTAATGAATTGGATTTTCTAAGCGATAAAGATTGGGCTATGAATCCGGAACCTATAACAAAGCATCTTGATTGGACTCGTAGTTTCAAATCAAACTATGAAATTCACTGCATTTTGGAAGCTGAAAAACTTGGAGCAAGTGGTCATCGTGCTTCCCGGGAGGCTTTTTTATCGGGTGCAAGTGAACTAGAAATCCATCATGCTTTTGTCAGGGCAGTTGGATGCACGGATGACGATTTACCCTATACCACCATTGTTGCCCTCAATGAAAAAGGGGCGACTCTTCACTACCACGGAAAACGTGCTGAAATTCATAAGGGTTCTGTCCTCCTCCTGGATGCAGGGGCTAAATGGAATGGGTATGCATCGGATATTACGCGTACCCATGTTTCACCCTCCTGCCACGAGCGTTTTCAATCCCTTTTGAAGGGCATGGAAAAAATTCAACAAGATCTTTGTCAGTCTTTGAAACCAGGAATGCATTATGCAGATTTTCATCACGATGCTCATGTGCGCATAGGCCAATTATTAGTTGAGCAAAATTTACTTAACTGTTCCATGGATGAAGCACACACCAAAGGCTACACGATGCCATTCTTCCCACACGGTTTAGGACATCACCTCGGACTCCAAGTTCACGATGTAGCTGGAAAACAATTAACACCTCAGGGAGATGCAGCTCCCCAGCCTTCTGCTCACCCTTATCTTCGAACGACCCGCAAGATCGAGGAGGGTCATGTTTTCACGGTAGAGCCAGGCCTCTATTTCATACCCATGCTGCTTCGTAAATACCGAGATAACGGTGGTGCAAATATTTTTAACTGGAAATTAATTGATGAACTCACTCCCTTGGGTGGGATCCGCATTGAGGATAATGTCCTTATTACTAAGTCAGGTCATCGTAATTTAACTCGAGAGCACTTGCCCAACTGAAATTAAAGAGAGGTTTGCGTCGATGTGTTTTCATTGGCTTAAATTCAAAAACTTAAACATTGTTTCTTTAGTTTTAATTCAAAGTATCCCTCTTTTTGCCCAGGTAGCCTCTAGAGAAACAGGGGCGATTACCCTGAATGGACTTACGCATCCTATTGAGAAAAAAACTTATGTCACGACTCCCGTTGTTAGATTGGAATGGATGGAGGATGGATCGCTCATTCAAACCGAAATGGATAAAAGAGGAGTGACTCTTTTAAAAGTAAACCCATCCAGTTGGGTAAAAACCCCACTATTTTCCTCAGATCTCCTCATTGAATCTCTAACTAAAGCAGGGGCTCCTGAAGTATCGGCTAAGAGGTCATTAGCCCGAGCTCAATTTACCTGGAATCAGTCCCGTAATGGCTTTTTGGTCACCATCGATGAAAATATTTTTTTGGTTGATCTCGTTTCGTTAAAAGCCAAACAACTTACCTTTAGTTCGGGTTCCAAAGATGAACCCTCCTTCAGTCCCTCGGGAAAGCATATTGCTTTTTTGAAAGGCAATGATTTATTTATCTCCTCCATTGAAACTCCTCGTGAAATTGGCCTTACTACCGGTGGATCTGACACGATATTCAATGGACGACTGAATTGGGTTTACATGGAGGAACTCTATGGTCGAGGTAATGTCAAGGGGTATTGGTGGAATCCAGATGGGACTTCGATTGCGTACTTGAGTCTCGACGAAACTCAAGTGCCCATCCATACCCTAACGGATGATCGAGGATTACGTCAGATAAAAAAGGAGACCCGGTACCCGCAAGCAGGAGATCCAAATCCCATCGTAAAACTAGGGTTAGTCAGCATTGATAAGCCAAAGTTCACACAATGGATTTCTGACCCATATCCCAATCAAGAAATTCTTATTGTTCAAGTTGGTTTCACGCCTAATGGGGACCTATTAGCAAGTTATCAAAACCGAATACAAACTTGGCTTGACCTGAGATTATTCCCGAAAAATAATGTTGGCCAATCTTTGGTTCTTATTCGAGAACAAAGCAAGGCCTGGCAGGAGCGACTCCCCTTACCCGTCTTTCTCTCCGATGGTAGCTTTTTATGGGAATCCGATCGAACTGGCTTCAGGCATCTCTATCGCTACACGGCTAAGGGACAACTAATTAACGCAGTGACCCAAGGGGAATGGAACGCTGAGTTTCAGGGGCTACATCCCATGAACGATAGGGTCTATTTTTCCTCCTCGGAGCGAATCGCTACAGGTCAGGACTCATATTCGATCCGCATAGATGGAACCAACAAAACAAGGCTTACCCAGGAGAGGGGTTTTCATCAAACTCGCTGGAATCCCCAATTCACTTTGTTCATTGATCAGTGGAGTCACGCAGAAGCTGCTCCCAAAGTTGCTCTAAGAGACGAAAGGGGAGAGATATTAAGACTAATAGATCAAGGCACTATGACGGATATCAAATGGGGTACTGTGCGTTTTCAACAAGTGCCTACACGAGACGGTTTTTTAATGGAAACCATGTTGGTTTTACCACCCGATATGATACCGGGGAAAAAATACCCTGTTTTTCAGCATGTCTATGGGGGTCCTAACGCACCGCAAGTCCTGGATCGCTGGAATTCCTCTATGCTATGGTTTCATTTTCTTGCCCAACAGGGCTACATTGTCTGGGTATGTGATAATCGAAGCGCCACGAACAAAGGTGTACAAAGTGCCCACCCTATTTACAAGAATATGGGATCTCTTGAGCTACAGGACCAATTAGACGGGCTTCAATGGCTAGGACAACAAGGCTTTGCAGACATGAGTCGTGTCGCCCTTGAGGGCTGGAGTTATGGGGGGTACCTTACCGCATTTGCACTTACTCATTCCAGTGCGTGGAAACTTGGTATCGTGGGGGCCCCTGTTACCGATTGGCGTTACTACGATTCCATATATACCGAACGGTATATGGATCTACCACAGAATAACCCCAAAGGATACGAAGCTTCATCGGTTATCCAATCGGCATCTAATTTACAGGGAAAAATCTTAATTCTCCATGGAACGATGGATGATAATGTCCATCCCATTAACAGCATTTCATTGATTAACAAACTCCAAGAAGCCAATAAGCCCTACGATTTCCAGATTTTTCCTGGATCAGATCATGGAGTGCGTTTTCCTAGTCAAATCCATTCTAGACAAATGAAAATTTGGTCATTCATACAATCTAATCTTTAAGGAAACTATATGGTCTCACTTCAATCTTTCTCAGATAGCTCCGGCATTGCAGGACATCCGAAGGGATTGATGGTTCTCTTCTTTACGGAGATGTGGGAAAGATTCAGTTATTACGGCATGAGGGCTCTACTAATGCTCTACATGATTGCCCCCCTGGAATTAGGAGGGCTGGGATTTGGTAAAGGATATGCAGGGCTTGTCTATGGCATTTATACCTTTTCTGTTTATGCATTTTCTATCCCCGGCGGCTGGATTGCCGATCGATATACCGGCTATCGAAAGGCAGTCATGGTTGGGGGTCTTTTGATTGCTCTAGGACAAGGCTGTCTGGCCTTAGGAAATGAATCTCTTTTTTATGTTGGACTTCTTGGTCTTGTCCTCGGTACTTCATTCCTGAAGACAAACTGCTCAACGATGGTTGGGCAACTCTATGCAGATAATGATCCTAGGCGAGATGCAGGATTTAGTATTTATTACATGGGTATTAACTTAGGGGCGCTTATCGCACCTTTGATCTGTGGATATTTTGCCCAAGATCCCCGATTTCTATCTTTCCTTGATTCTATTGGCCTATCCTCAAGGAGCGGATGGGCATGGGGGTTTGGTGGAGCTGGAGCCGCAATGCTCTTAGGCGTCCTTCAGTTCTATGTCCAGCAGGATAAATTGGGATCTGTCGGCCTAAAGACAGGCATTCATCTCGACCAAAAAGAAGGCAAAGATCTTCCTGCCCTGACGGGTGATGAAAAATCGCGTATGTGGGTTGTGGGCATTCTTATGTTTTTCATTATGACTTTCTTTTTTCTATTTGAACAAGCTGGGACCACCTTGAATTTATTTGCCCTGGAAAATACCCAGAATCAATATTTCGGTATTTCATTCCCAAGCAGTTGGTTCCAGAGTGTTAATTCAATTTGGCTCCTAATGCTAGCTCCATTATTTAGTTGGCTTTGGATACGATTGGGATCAAAAGAACCTAGCAGTCCAATAAAGTTTGCTTGGGGGCTATTATTTGTTGGCTTTGGAATGCTTCTACTAGTTTTACCGAGTCAGTCTATTGCTCTACAGCCCGGTCTTAAAGTTTCTCCGAATTGGTTAATATTTACCTACATGTTTCATACTATTGGCGAATTGTGTCTCTCACCCGTTGGGCTATCGACGACAACAAAGTTGGCCCCTGCCCGCTATTCGGGCATCATGATGGGTCTCTTTTTCTTTGCGATCGGAGCCGGTAATCTTCTAGCTGGTCTGGTTGTTCCCTTCAGTGAGAAACTTGCTCCCACAACCTTATTTTTTGGTCTATTTTTAGTTACCATAGCAATGGCTATAGTTCTTGTTATTCTCACTCCACGAATCAAAAAGATGATGGCAGGTGTTCGCTAAATAAAGTAAGTTGATAAATTAGATCTGAGGGGACCTGCCGATATGATTTCCATCGATAAGGCTCTTGAACAACTTTTGTCTTCGATCCAATTAGTATCAGCGATACACCCAGAATTACGATCTGATCGAGATGATCCAGCCGTTGACAAAAGCGCCATGGATGGCTATGCAATCAACACCAAGCATACGAAAGGTACTCGAAGAATTATCGGAACCCTTTATGCGGGAGAGGACCCTTCCATATATTCCTTGAAACAGAATGAATGTTTAAAAATTATGACCGGAGCATGTATTCCTCTCGGTGCTGATGCCGTTGTCCCCATTGAACAATGCCAAGTTGAGGATGGATCCTTGGTACTAACAAAGGGGGTGATGCCAGGTGACTTCATTCGAAAAAAAGCATCTCACGCAAAAAAAAATGACCTCCTATTGCTTCACTCTCACAAAATGAATGCTCCTCGCTTTGCGCTCTATGCTCAAGTAGGGCAAGTGCCTCCCCCTATCTTGTCTCCTAGGATTGTCGTCTGTTCAACGGGAGATGAATTGTGCGATCGACCATCTGAGTTTCAGATCAGAGACTCCAATTGGCACTCACTTTCATATCTTCTAGCCCGATTGGGGCACGAGTGTCAGCAAGGCCCGATTTTGAGAGACAACCCCACCCAGATAACTCACTTTATTAATACCGAACCATTTGACATCCTTATTACAACTGGAGGCGTGTCAGCAGGGGATAGAGATTACCTTCCCCGTATTTTGAAAGAGATCGGAGCTCGAATTATTTTTCACAAACTTAATCTTAAGCCCGGAATGCCCATGCTCGCTGCAATATTCAATAAAAAGATCATTCTTGGACTTCCCGGAAATGCTGTCTCAACCTACGTTACTTCATTGATCTTTCTTCCGCCACTCTTAGCAACTCTCAAGGGAATGACTACGACTAGGTATTGGACAGAGGGGGTCCTTCAAAGTGACGTTGATCATAGTGGAAATAAAGAATGGATCATTCCTGCTCTTTTAACTGACGGGTTTTTGAATCCTCACAAAAGTCGCGATTCATCCGATCTTGTTGCCTTAGCTCAATCTGACGTACTCATAAGAATCAACTCTCCAAAAAAGAAAGGGGACGTTGTCTACTATCAAAATATTCTTTAATTTCATACGAGTTAGATATTCTTAAGGAATGTCAATCATCCAAGACCGCGAAGTATGGTTAGATCTTAGGCGCCAGGGTATCACTGGTACCGATGTCGCTAAGATTTTGGGTCGATCTAAATGGGGCAAGGCCTTGGATGTTTACAGGGATAAGTTAGGTTTAAGTGGCCCGCCTCTTATGAATTCCGCTATGCTTCATGGTATTGAAGCGGAGCCACGAATTATAGAGATGTATGCTAAAAAAAATAGCGCAACTGTCGTTCAAGTGGGGCACTTGATTCATAAAGAGGAATCTTGGATTATCGGTAACCCCGATGGCATCGTAGTCAATGAAAAAGAAGAGTGGATTAAGGGCCTTGAAATCAAGACTGGATCGAATAAGCGATATTGGAGCTCTGCCTATGATGCCGAGGTTTTTATACCCGAGGAATACATGTGGCAATGCCGTTGGTATATGGCCCTGACCCAGTTGCCCCAATGGGATGTTGCCGTCCTTTTGCGAAATGAAGAGTATCGTCAGTACGAAATTTTTCGAGATTCTGCCCTAGAAAATAAAATGCTTCAAGAATGTAGATATTTTTGGTTTGAAAATGTCTGCAAAAGAATCGAGCCTCAGACTTGAGTGGTGCACCCGGAGAGATTCGAACTCCCGACCTCCAGATTCGTAGTCTGATGCTCTATCCAGCTGAGCTACGGGTGCCGAAAGACTGATTTTAACCTATGCTAAGAGATCGTCAAATGGAATGATTGACCAATATCCGCAGTATAAAACCATATTTCAATACGGATGTACCCAGGAATAGGGGATATTTGTTGAAGTAACTATAAAACCCAAAAGAGTATCCTCTATCATCGATCAATCTATACCTCGTGACCGCTTTGGATGAAGTCCTAGACGTTCTTAGATTGTTAGGGCATCGAGAGAAAACAGGGCTACAAGAGCCGTAGCCTAGGATCTTCGTGACCCATTATGATGCATGTTCTAAGATTTCTATCTTAAAATAGCCGGCGTAGAAGCCTCGATTAATATCACAACTACTAGAGGCCAACAACATGAGAATTACTAAGGCTTCGTCAATATTATAAAAACAGGTTAGTTCGAAATATAAGCCATTAAAGTAGAATAGAGAAGCAGGGAGAAATTAATGTCGGATCATCTTCAAGCAAGCGTTTCTGATTTGAATGTAAATACAGGAAAGAGATTATCTGAAGAGGAATCTAGACAGGTTGCCGAAGATGCGCGAGAAGATACTTGGACCTCGGAGAGCTTCATTAAAGAAATATTTGGGGGCTCTTTTAATCTTGGGATTCTCACATCTGTGCCAACTGCTAAGCCCTTTAGTGATGATTTCCTTAAGTTTTATTCCCAGATGAAAACTTTTCTTGAAACTCAAGTAGATTCTAATCGAATTGATCGAGAAGGCCAATACCCGCCCGAAATTATACAAAAGCTGGCTGAGATGGGTGCCATGGGAATGAAAATACCAAAAAAATATGGGGGATTAGGATTTACGTTGTCTGAGTATGGAAAAATTATGGAATTACTTGGATCACAAGATTCGAATCTACTAGCTTTGCTATCGGCACATCAGAGTATCGGAATTCCTAATCCATTGATGCATTTTGGGACGGAGGCACAAAAAGAGAAGTATTTACCTCGGGTAGCAAAGGGAATGATTACAGCTTTTGCTCTTACGGAAGGAGAGGTTGGATCGGATCCCGCCAATCTAAGTACAACCCTAACCCGAACTAACGAGGGAGATTTCGTACTGAACGGGGAAAAGCTTTGGTGCACCAATGGGACTATTGCCGGACTTTACGTGGTGATGGCTCGCCACGAAGACACCAAGAAAATATCAGCTGTGATTGTGGAAAGAAATTGGCCGGGAGTGGAAGTTGTCACTCGGTGCCATTTCATGGGCATGCGTGCTCTTGAAAATGGAATCATTCGTTTCACCAATGTTCGTATTCCCAAGGACAACCTTCTCTGGAAAGAAGGTAAAGGTTTAAAATTAGCCCTTGTAACACTCAATACCGGTCGGCTCTCAATTCCCAATGGAGTGGTAGGTGGCGGTAGGCGACTCACGCAAATTGTTAGAGCGTGGGCTTCAAAAAGATATCAGTGGGGCAGTGTCATTGGAAAACACGAGGCTATAGCTCACATGGTTTCTGATATCACGTCCACTTCTTTTGCAATTGAATCCATGGCTTACCTTTGTAATCGTATGGCCGATCAAGGAACGCGGGATATTCGTCTCGAGGCTGCGGTTGCTAAGTTATGGACTACCGAAGAAGGTTGGAAAATGGTGGATACCACTCTCCAAATCAGGGGTGGACGAGGATTTGAAACTGCCGATAGTCTCATCAACCGGGGTGAACCTGGTGTTGCTATTGAGCGTATGTTGAGAGATTTTAGAATTAATTTAATATTTGAAGGTAGTTCGGAAATTATGCATCTTTTTATAGCTCGCGAAGCTCTTGATAAACATTTGTCCAAGGCTTGGGATTTGGTGAATCCGAAAAGTAGTTGGATTACTAGAATAAAAGCGATTCCTAAAGTAATCGCATTTTATTCTTGGTGGTATCCTAGTCGTTGGTGGGGATTATCGACCTTTCTTAAGTACCACTCGTACGGTGCTCTTGGTCAACACCTAAGAAAATCGGAACGATTTGCCCGAAGACTGAGTCGATCTATCTTCCATCAAATGGTTATTCATGGTCCAAAGCTGGAAAAGAAACAGGCGACCCTCTTTAGGGCTGTAGACATTGGTGCAGATCTTTTTGCTCTTTCTGCAGCCATTATTCATGCTGACGATCAAGTCAGATCCAAAACGAGTAATTCAAGAGAAAAAACCATATTAGCTGATCTTTTTGCCCGAAGAATGCTCCGTCGCATCCAGAGTAAATTCAATGATCTTAGTTCGAATGACGATTCCAAGAAAGTTAAGCTCTCTCGGGCAATTCTAGAAGGGGAATATAAATTTATAGAGCATGGTGTAACCTTCGATAAAGAAATAGAATTTATGGAATTCGGAAAGATATAAGCCCTTTTTATGTTAAACAATATACGTCGAGCTTGTACATTGACTGTTCTGGTAGCAGCCTTAGGTTATTTCGTTGATATTTTTGATTTACTACTTTTTGGAATTGTCCGACAGCAAAGTCTTATTGGTATTGGTATCCCCATAGGGGAAACGCTCCCTGTAGGCATATTTTTGCAAAATATGCAGGTGTGGGGGCTGGTGATCGGAGGCGTTTTTTGGGGAATTCTTGGCGATAAGAAAGGGAGACTCTCAGTTCTATTTGGATCGATTGCAGTTTATTCAGTCGCTAATATTGCTAATGCTTTTGTTACTACCGTTCCTCAGTATGCCGTCTGCCGCTTAATTGCTGGGTTTGGTTTAGCAGGCGAGTTGGGAGCGGCCATTACGCTTGTAGGTGAATCACTTCCTTCTGATATCAGAGGTTACGGAACGACCATCGTAGCTTCAGTAGGAGTGAGTGGGGCCATCTTCGCTAATTTAGCTGGACAGCATTTGTCTTGGAGTCATGCTTATCTCACTGGTGGGATCTTAGGACTAGCTCTTTTGCTTCTCAGAGTTGGCGTAGGCGAAAGTATTCTTTTCAGAGAATCTCAGAATCGAGAGGTGCCTCAGGGAGACTTTCTTTCACTTTTTAAAACTCGAGAACGCTTCATGCGTTTTGCTCGATGTATAGGGGTTGGGATTCCTCTTTGGTATGGAGTTGGAATCTTGATGTTTTACTCTCCTGAGTTTGCAATCTCTCTACGTTACACCGGTATTATTCAAGCCGGTAACGCGATTGCGTCCTGCTACGCTGGGCTAGTATTGGGAGATATTCTGAGTGGATTTCTTAGTCAAATATTAGGAAGTCGTAAAAAAATACTCTATATTTTTGTCCTACTCAGTGCCCTTTGCTCTCTTGTTTTTCTTTTGACTCCAGGGCTCAGTCCCTCGCAATTCTATCTTTTTGCATTTATCTTCGGGATAGCCCTGGGTTATTGGGCAGTTTTTGTAACGACTGCGAGTGAGCATTTCGGAACGAATCTCAGATCAACCGTAACCACTTCAGTCCCCAATTTTGTTCGATGGTCGGTAAGTCCTATGTCGATTATTTTTCTAGCGCTCAATCACCGTATCGGAAATTTAACTTCGGCCCTTGTAATTGGAGTTGTCGTCTTTGCCATTGGACTTTTGTCAATCCGTGGGATGCAAGAAACGCACAGCAGATCCCTAGAATTTCTAGAAGATTAGAGAATTAGCCAGGGTGTACGGCTCCTGCTCCGCCATCGAAAGGGATAACTGCGCCCGTAAGCCACTGGCTCTCGGATCCCAAAAGGTAAACAACGAGAGAGGCAATTTCCTCAGCTTGTCCAATGCGATTTAGTGGGTTTACCTTTTTAAGATTATTTAAGCTTTGTTCTGGCTCAAGAGAGTCTTTAATCCGATCAAGAAGCATATCTGTGGCTACTGGTCCAGGTGCAATTGCATTTACTCGAATTTGCCTAGGGGCCCATTCCTGAGCAAGGTATTGAGCCAACATATGTACTCCAGCTTTTGCTACACCATAGGCTGCCTGTAAGGGGACAGCTCGAATACCTACATTAGAACCCGTGAGGACAACGCTAGCACCCTCAGTCAAATGTGGCCCCAAATAGTGAGCCATATTCCATGGACCTGCTAGATTCTGCTGAATCATATGGTGAAATATCGCTGGATCACCCTTTTCTACGTTTCCAGTCTCGTAAGATCCCGCATTGAGGAACATGCCATCAAGCGGTCCACACTGCTTCGAGAATTTTATTAATTCACTTTGGTTGCAATGGTCCAAGCCAATAGATTGAGCTTTTGGTAGCGTTTCTTTTAATTTATCTAGGCGACGCCCGATCAATATTAACTCTGCACCCATTGAACTTAATCTGCGTGCGGTAGCCCTTCCTATTCCACTTCCTGCTCCTGTCACTAAGATTTGTCTACCCTCAAAAGGCTGATTACTCATCAACGAGAACCTTTGGGAATAATGACTCCACAACTTACAACCCATGTAAAGGCTTCGTCGGGAGCAATCGAAGTAGATTTAATTTTTTCCTTAGGCAACATTACGACGTACCCATTACTTGGGTTTGGCGATGTAGGAATAAATACGGAATACCACTCAGTACCTTGAGGACTAATCCAAGAGCAATCTTTATGAGCGATAAATCCAAGTGTCTGACTTCCCGCATTTGGAAACTCGACCATCACAACCTCATTGAAACTAGCTTTATTAGGATTTTGTATTGCTGATGTCAGATGGCTAATTGAACTGTAGATACTTTTTATAATAGGAATTTTTAGAATTAGTTCTTCAACCCATTTAAGAAGTTGTCGACCAATAGTATTACTGACTAAAACTCCAAAAATAAAAAGAATCAAGAAGGTTCCTATGATTGAAAAAAGGAAAAGCTCCAAGTCAGAAGGATTGCTGTAGCCAAGCATGTCCAATACTTCCAAGAGTGGGCTTTGATATAGGGAAATCAACCAACCGCTTACTAACTTCAAAATTAGAAAAGTAATTAAGAGAGGTAAAAGTGTAAATAGGCCGCTCCAAAGATAACGCTTAGTCATTTTTAAGGTCTCCGTTTGATTGAAGGTGATTCCAATAAGTTGTTACATACCGATAGCCACTCCAGAGAGCGACTATTAGAGAAATCCATAAAATAAGGGTCCCCATCCCTAGAAAAAATGCAAAAGGATAACGGAGGGTAATAAAGTATTGAAATAGTCGCAGGTCGGTCCACTCGTAGAACCACTGGTCTAATTTAGGACCCAATATAAGTAAGGAAATAGCAGCGATCTGAAGACCGACTTTCCATTTTCCAAGAATACCTGCACTAATAATCAGACCGTCTTCAGCTGCGATGGATCTTAAGCCCGTAATGGCAAACTCTCTTATCAAAATGATAAAAACCATCCAGGCTGGGGCAAGACTATGTCCATCATGTTGCAACTCAATCAAAGAAATTAGTGCACCGGTAATCAACATTTTATCAGCAAGAGGATCGAGCAAGGCTCCTATCTTAGTGACTTGTCTCCAACGACGTGCTAGATAACCATCTAAACCATCTGTAATTGCGGCGATCCAAAAGACAACTACACCGATTACATGGTAATGCTCTATCCGCGTTAGTAAAACTACTACTAAAACCGGTACAAGCAAGATCCTAGCCAAACTAAGATAATTAGAGGGGGTCATTCTCATAGGATGTCCATTTACCTAGGCTATCCAAAGGAAGGCAAAACCACTATCCCCGAATCAACTACATTCAAGAATTTACAAGTAAAGCAGCACGATGAACCCAATAGATCTTAAAAAAATGATAGTGAATTTGGCCTTAGCTGAAGGGTTCGGTCGGGTAGGTATATCTGGTTTAGATCCCTTCGAAAGTGATTCCAAAAAACTAGACAGTTGGTTTAAAAAAAACCATCACCAACACTTACCCTACCTTGATCCCATTAAACTCCTTAACCCAAAGAGTGTAGAAGGATCTGCACAGGTAGCTTTAGTGGTCTTTTACCCTTACGCTCGTCCTGATTGTATTCCAGGCAAATCGGGAGCCCAGAAAGCTTCGCGCTATCTTTGGGGCGAAGATTATCATTGGGTCATCAAAAAAAAACTTCTTCAAATCTTAGAAACTATTCAAAAGTTCAACTCTTCGATAGAGGGTAAGGTTTGTGTAGATACCGCTCCTCTCCTTGAGCGACAACTCGCCCAAAGGGCTGGAATAGGATGGCAAGGCAAAAATACCTTGCTTATTGCTGACCAAGACGGGAGCTGGGGGTTCCTAGGTGTTCTTCTTTTAAATGTTGAATTGCCCCCAGATAACCCTTTCCCTTTTGAACAATGTGGCACTTGCTCTGCATGCTTAGATGCCTGTCCAACTGGGGCGCTTACCCCTTTTGAGCTTAATCCCAATCTCTGCATCACAACCTATACAATTGAGACCGACCAGGAGCCTCCTCTGATTGTTTCAAAGGCCATTCGAGAGACAGGTTGGATCGCAGGATGTGATATTTGTCAGGAGGTTTGCCCGTGGAACCGACGACCTCTTTGGGGCGATGCCGACGTCTGGGGTGGGTTAAACTCTATTCACAGCGTTGCAACCTCTGATCTACCCTTCTCCTCATCGCAATGGCGAAAATTCAACCGTAAATCAGCCCTTCGCAGGGTTAGCAGGCGACATTGGCTTACAACTCTAAGGCGTGCTGGGCTCTTGTTGGACCCCCTCAATGGTAGTTTGATGAAAGAAAAATGAAAATTATGCTTTATTATTTCCCCTTTTTTCCTTATAAATCATATTCACCTCTCTTCGAACTTCAAGGATGCTATGCCTCTTAAATGGACCGTTCAGGATGCAGCTAAACTCTATGCCATTGACGAATGGGGGGATGGCTATTTTGGGGTAAACGCTAAGGGTCGAATTGTCGCTATGCCAACACGGGATGAATCGATCACAATTGATCTTTATGAAGCAATACTTCGCCTTAAGAAACTAGGTGTTCAAACACCTGTGACACTTAGATTTCCTCAAATACTAGAGGGAAGAATCAAAGAGATCTGCGGGGCCTTTAAAAAAGCTATTACTGAATTTAATTACAATGGAGATTACAACTGCATCTACCCAGTCAAAACAAATCAGATCAAAGAAGTAGTACAAGAAATAGTTAAGATAGGCAACGATTTCAAGCTAGGTCTAGAATGCGGAAGCAAGCCTGAATTAATTCTTGCCTTATCTATTAATTTACATCCGGATTCCTTGATTCTATGCAACGGCTACAAAGATGAAGGCTTCATTAAGATGGCACTCTTGGCGCGAAAAGCCGGCAGACGTATTGTTATTACTGTTGAAAAGATGTCTGAACTGCCGATGATTCTTAAAATTGCCAAATCGCTTAAGGTAAAACCACTCATTGGCTTGAGGGCAAAATTAAACGCTCAGGGATCGGGTAAATGGGAAACAAGCGCGGGCGATCATGCCAAGTTTGGCCTAACAACTCGAGAAATCCTTGAAGCTGTTGAGATTTTGAAAAAAAAGAAAATGCTGGATAGCATCATTGAACTACATTTTCATATTGGCTCACAAATTACGGATATTCGTAAGGTCAAAATTGCAGTGAAGGAAGCCACAAGGATCTATGCGAAATTAAGAAAGATGGATGTGCCGATTGAATATATGAACGTCGGTGGGGGACTTGCCGTAGACTACGATGGCTCAAAGACCACTTTCACATCGAGTATGAACTATACCGTAGAGCAATATGCTTCTGACGTTGTATATAATGCAAAAGATATTTGCAAGATGGAAGATGTACCCGTTCCTAATCTGCTCACTGAAAGCGGTCGAGCTTTGACGGCATACCACGAAGTCGCTATTGTAGATGTGATCGGACTCATTGATACAACCCATTCAAAATACAGTGTCGAAGTTTCGGGAAAAGAAATTCAGATTATCAAAGATTTATCTTACATTCGAGACAATATCGGGACCAAAAATTACTCCGAGATGTATAGCGATGCCGTAGCCTCAAAAGACGAAATTAATAGTTTGTTCAATCTTGGCTATCTCTCTCTCGAGGATCGCTCTAAAGGAGAAACTTTATTTTGGGAGATCCTAAGAAAGCTTTCCAAGATTTTGACCCACAAATCGATCAAATATATTCCCGAAGAGTTTAGGGATTTGAACAAAAGTTTGGCGGATAAGTTCATTGCTAATTTCAGTATTTTTCAAACTATGCCTGATCACTGGGCAGTCGAACAATTATTTCCTGTGGCTCCTATCCACCGCCTTAAAGAAAAGCCAACACTGAGTGCAACACTCTGTGATATCACATGCGATAGCGATGGAACCATTGAGAAGTTCGTCGATCTTAAGGATGTTCGAGACGAGATTGCGCTACATGAACCTACCGATGAACCTTATTTTATTGGCATATTTCTCACTGGGGCATACCAAGACATCTTGGGAATGAGGCACAATCTCTTTGGGGCTCCCAGTGAAGCATTCTTAATTGCTGAAGACGAGGATAACTTCCGAATTGATAAGGTGATTCCAGCTGAAACTATTGATGACATGCTACGTAGTGTTCATTTCAATCCAGAGAGCATGGGGCGTATTGCAATCAATGGCCGGAAGGTTAAAGCAAAAGTTGATGCCTCAGAAGATCTACATTCCCTCATCATTAAACACCGAGGATCCCATACTTATCTGAACCCGGAAGAAGATTAGCGAACTTCGATAACGAATCGAGGGGGATTGGCGAATTTAGTTTTTTTAAGTCCATAATCTCCTTCAATCCAATCCTGGCGCATGTTGGTCCTATAAGGACTTAAAACATGGCCACTCATTCCTAAGGGGAGAACTATAGTCGAAGCATCTAAATCTCTTACGTCGGCTAGAAATCTCATACTTTGGCCATACGTGGGTTGATTGGCTCGTACGGCACGATAATTACCACTTTGTGGTTCTTCGTTAATGCCGAAAATAGATCTTAAAATAAATCCTCCTTGTCCTAAGGGATGCTGGGGTCTCGATGGATTATAATCACCCCATTTTTTTAAAGGGTTTCCTTTTATTTGTTGATCAGAGATTTTTATAACTTCCATAAGAAAAGTTCGTTTGTCGCCAAGACCCGAAAACGTCCACTCTTCTTGCGAAGCCAACAATGATTCAATTAAAGGAGCGTCATTATTCGTAAAATTAAGGGTAGATCCATCGAAGCCTGTTCCTAAAAGAATTTTTTTATACAGTTCATCTCGATAGTTGATCCGGATAATTTCAGCCTGAGTAAATAGTTCACTGTCACGATCAGAGTTTCCATCCCAAGAAGTGAATAGTGTTCTCATTTCCTGAGGCATGAAAGGAATTAGGAGTTTTATGAGATCACGATGAGGAATAGAGACGGTATCCAACTGAATATTGTTCATGTCGTTTAAATCTAATTGTTCGCGAAGACCAATTAATTGGTTTATGCGTTGAGCTCTTGCAGGACTTGCCCAACGTGATGAAATATAAAGAGGACTAGAATTTCCAACTATTCTTTGGTTTGCTGTTGTGATCCACCCGCTCTTTGGATTATAAATTCTAGGCATTGTATTTTGATCGAGATAACCCTTCCAACTTAAGTGTCCTGGAATCGGCAGCGCCCCATTAAAACCCGGAGGACGAAGAGGGATTAATCCAGCAGCTCGCCAACCAATATTTCCCTCAATATCTCCGTAGGTCACATTCATTAAGGGTCCACGATAATCATCGAAGGCCTTATTGAATTCATTCCAATTAGTTGCTGTCATGATTTTGACCATTGGAAAACTTACCAGTCTTGAGTCGAGTGCAGACCAGGCCAATGAATATCCGGGGCGAACCTGTGGTCCATGATTACCCTCATAGACTCTCATTCTGTCTTCGGGATGGTTTCTGATTTTAATCAGTTCAATACGTTCACGAATTGCTGTCTCACGAAAAAGATCTTGCTCATCTGCCGATAAATTTGTGAAGCCCCATGCGATATGCTGATTTTGGCCAAGTAGGATGCCGGGCAGGAAAGGGAGAGCTACACCCTGAATGATAAATGCCTGAGGACTCTTAATTACGAAGCGCACTGGGAACCAGTATCCTGGGCTACGAATATCCATATGAGGGTCATTGGCTAGGAGAACGTGGCCATTTTTACTTTTCATGGGTGATATCACCCATGAGTTAGACCCAAAAAGCGGAGGGTCAATCTCGGGAAGATTTGGAGTAGATGGATTTAGTAAAGACCGGAAACTTTTTAATCGCCCGGGGGAGTTTGACTTAAAAAAGAAAAGAGGGTCATTTAGATCGGACTGTTTATCCGGAATAAGTAACTGATCGGCGGAAGTGTATACGGGGAAGATAAATTTTCTCTCGCGCTCACTAAGAAATTGAAGTGACTCATTTCGAAGATCATCTTTCCAAGAGTTTGCTTGAGATTCAGTCATCAGCAATAAGCAGGCCAAGGAGTCCTCTGGGGTCCAAGGTTGCGGTTTCACCCGAAGGATCTCGAACTCAATACCCAAACCCTTTTTCCACCCTAAGGATTTTTCATGGATTTCAATAAATCGATTCACCCCCCAAGAAAAATGTCTTAGTGCCTCTTGCTGATTTGTATCAAGTCCTTGCCAAGCTCTTTCGGCTACCTGAGCAAACCCTAGTATTCGGTGCCACCGATCATTCGAAAGGGTAGACGGTCCCAATATTTCCGACAAAGATCCTTTGGCTGCCCTCCTGAGAAGTTCCATTTGGAACAGTCTCTCGGAAGCTACGAGATAACCCTGGATTTTGAAGGCATCAGATAAATTTTCTGCCTCAATTGTAGGTATTCCACGCTCATCGATCATAATTTTTGCAGGATGAGAAATCTGATGTATCTCGATCAAATCTGGAATCTTCGACTGAATAAAGATATATCTCCATGCTGTGAATATAGCTAGAGACAGTCCAAGTATTATGAAAGTTGCAATTTTAGTTTTAAAACTCATTAAGTTAAGACCAGAGATCATACAAACTTTTACCCGCGCGATGATGTCTTAGTGCTTTTTCTCCGATATCAGGGCGATACTGCATTCCGAACCAAGCCACTTGGCCAATGATCAATTTTCCTCTTTCCTGTGCTTGCTCAAGGTTTTTACCAGAGACCACTACATTGAGAACTCGACCTCCGTGAGTAAACCAACGATGATCCTGTAATTTAGTGCCAGCATGAATAATACTTGGATTACCTATCGGTAAGTTCGGAATTTCAACAGGCTGAAGAACCTTGTCTGGGTATCCCGCAGAGGCTAGTACATAGGTGAGATGAGTACCCGGCTTTACCTCTACCATCTTCTTTGAGAGACGCTGTTCGGCCACTTGAAGCAAAAGAGGAAGTAAGGGCTCATTCATCATCGCCATCAACACCTGTGCTTCTGGATCGCCAAACCGGCAGTTGTATTCTAGTAGTTTTGGACCCTCAGAAGTCCACATGATGCCGAGGAAAAGAACCCCTCTCGCGACGAGACCCTCTGAATGCAGACCATCAAGCGTAGGATCGATGATCTTGCACTTCAAAACTTCAACATCATCCTCGGTTAAAAAAGGGATGGGGGCGAAAGCACCCATCCCCCCCGTATTGGGACCTTTATCGTCTGACATAAGTTTTTTATGATCTTGGCAAGCTGGTAACAAACAGTAATTTCGGTGATCTGGAGTGACGTCTATCAATAAATGCTGAGAAAGTTCAATTCCATTTAAATATTCTTCAAAGACGATTTTTTTACTAGCTTCTCCAAATTTGCCATCGAGAAACGAGCGAAGTGTTTTTAGTGCTTCTTCCTTAGTTGAAGCAATCACCACTCCCTTTCCACTAGCAAGTCCATCTGCCTTGAGCACAATGGGCAACAAATGAGGCCAATGAATGATCAGTGATTCTCCAGTGCTCCAGTCTGAAATATCATAGGATGCTGCGGTCGGAATTTCATATTTTTTCATAAAGTTTTTAGCAAAAGATTTGCTGCCCTCTAAAAGGCTGGTCGATTGATCGTGTCCAAATACCTTGAGGCCATGATCGACGCAACTATCCCCCAATCCTGCAACCAAGGGGCCTTCAGGCCCTATAATAACGAGGTCTATTTTTTGTTTTTCGGCCCAATCAGCTACTAGATCGACCTCGAGGGGGTTTAAATCAATGCATTGTCCGAATTCTTGCATGCTATCAGATCCAGGCAGAAAATATAGATCACAATCGGGGCTATCTAAGTAAATCTTTTGGGCTATGGCATATTCTCGACCGCCTGAGCCGACTAAAAGAATACGCATCTGGAAGTCCTCTTTAAACAGTGTTTCTTGCCTATTTACATTCTAACCAATTGGCACCTTTTCTTACCTCAACAACGAGTGGAACTCCGAGTGGCTTAATGTCATCCGCTTTCTCCATTGAGCGCTTTAAGATATTGGAGACCTCGTCATATTCCTCTGGTGGTGCCTCTAAAAGTAATTCATCATGAACTTGAAGTAATATTTTGGCTGAAAATCCCCCTGACTTTAATTCATTGTGAAGTTTGACCATCGCCCGACGCATAATATCAGCAGCCGTTCCTTGGACAACTGTATTGACCGCGACTCTTAATCCTGTTGCTCTAATATTGCCATTGGCACTTTCTAAATCAGGAATTCTTCGAGTTCGACCCCAAAAGGTTGTGGCTTGTCCTTCTTTCTCTGCAATCATTTTTGTTTTTTCGATCCATTCAGCAACTTTAGGCATTCGTTCAAAATATCGATCAATAAACTCTTTGGCCTCTTTGTGGGTAATTCCTAAAGAACCGGCTAAGGCGAAAGCTCCTTGACCGTAGAGAAGCCCAAAGTTAACTGTCTTTGCTTTAGATCGCTCCTCTTCGGATACTGCTTCAATAGGAATGCCCATCACTTCGCTTGCTGTTCTTCGGTGAATGTCTTCTCCACGCTTAAATGCACCAAGAAGAATAGGATCTCCGGCCAAAGCTGCGACTACTCTCAATTCAATCTGGGAGTAGTCGGCGTCCATAAGATACCAACCCGCCTTCGGAATAAATGCTCGTCGTATTGATTTACCTTCATCGGTTCTTACTGGTATATTTTGCAGATTAGGGTCCGAACTCGCTAATCGACCACTAGCAACGGCTGCCTGGTGAAGGCGAGTGTGCACTCGGTTAGTTAGGGGATTTATCATTTGAGGAAGGGCATCGATATACGTCCCAAGCATTTTTTGGAGTTCTCGGTATCTGAGAAGTACTTTAGCAATCTCGGAATTATAATTTTTGGCTAGCTCTAAGAGGGAGTCTTCATCAGTGCTTGGAGACTTCGACTTTCCGGTATAGCGAATAACGGGTAAATTTAATTTTTCAAAGAGAATTTTTCCTAATTGAGATGGTGAGTTTAGATTGAAGTTTTCACCAGCGATTTTGATTGCCTTTGCTTCGCAGAGATTCCTTTCTTGAGTAAATTGCTTACTAAGATTTTCAAGAACCTTACGATCAAGAGAGATACCTATTTTTTCAATATCTGAAAGGACTCTTAAGAGGGGCAGATCGATATCCCGGTAAATTCGACTTTGAGCAGGCTTATCCATACGCTTTTTTAATAAAATACAGAGACGACGTGCTAAATCTGAATCCTCCGCAGCATACTGTGTGGCTATCTTGATGGACACTTCATCAAATCTTTTTTGAGTTCGACCCTTTCCGGTAATTTCTTCATAACTAATTGGTTTTATATTTAAGTGTCGAACTGAAAGATCGTCAAGATTGTGTCTAAGATCAGATTCAAGAATATAGGAAAGGAGCATACTGTCATCATCAATACCATCGATAACAAAACCGTGTCTTTCAAGAACTTGAAGATCATATTTCAAATTTTGTCCGCACTTTTTAATATTCGGATCAGAAAAAATGGGTCCCAAAATATCCCGTACTTCTGAGAACGGTAGATTTTCTTCATCGAGATATCTAGAGATTTTTTTATAATATAGGGTAGCTTCTCCGACTAGATCCCAATCATTTTCAGGTAGACCTGACTCTGGCATCAGTCCCGGCAAGGCTCCCTCTTGGTCACTATTTTCCGATTTGAGATGGGCTAAGGGCACATAAATACCGTGGTGATCTTGCCATGCCAAGGAGATACCTACGAGATGGCCTCGGGTTGCATCGATACTTGTAGTCTCGGTATCAAAAGCAAAATGACCAACCTCGCTACATATATTAGCTATCTTCTTTAATTGATCCAAAGTTTTAACCTGCTCATATTTTCTAGGAACTGAGCTTGTAAGGACGTGGCTATTAGAGGTGAATTCTTTTGCGAGTGAATGAAATCCCAGGTCAAGGAATGTTGTTCGAGCTTTATCGAAATCAAAGCCTTTAAAATGCAAGTCTTTCACCTCTACGGAAACATTTAGATCTCTTACGATTGTTACCAATTGTTTTGAAAGATTCCTCCACGAAGCCGATTCTTCAAGACCAGCCTGTTGACGAGGCTTTAATTCAGAAATATGTTCAATAATATTTTCGAGCGTCCCATATTTTTCTAGAAGCTGCGCGGCCCCTTTCTCCCCAATTCCAGGAACTCCTTGAATATTGTCTGACGCATCTCCAACGATTGTTAGGAAATCTATGATTTGCTCCGGGTAGACTCCCATGCGTTCACGAACACCTTCACGGTCGTACCATATTTCTCCATCTCGAATATTCAGGACCTGAATATCTTCATTACGCACTAATTGAAGTAGATCTTTATCTGGACTCACAATGACAGAACGTAAATTAGCCCTGCTACTTTTTTCCGCAAGAGTACCGAGTACATCGTCTGCTTCAAAACCCTCTACTTGTACGATGGGAATAGAGAGACTCTCTATAATTTCTCGAATCATCGGAATTTGAGGCACCAGATCCTCCGGCATTGCATCTCGATTCGCTTTATAGGCCTCCGACAATTTATGCCTGAATGTGGGGGTGGGTGTATCAAAGACGCATGCGATATATTCAGGCTGATAGGTTTTTATAATCTGAAGGAGAATTTTTGAAAACGTAAAAGC